>Ga0335083_10000708_pt1 | contig 48798 bp, 48 predicted proteins | sample Lox_Sample_42_FD_206716 | JGI IMG/M metagenome (GOLD analysis project Ga0335083, IMG submission 206716) | Soil microbial communities from Loxahatchee National Wildlife Refuge, Florida, United States - Lox_Sample_4.2 | ecosystem: Environmental > Terrestrial > Soil > Wetlands | place: USA...
TGCCGGCGCTCTCGTTCTCCAGGCGCCGGGCGACTTCTTCTTTTGCTTCCGCGATCGTCATGCCGTCGAGAAAACGCGAATTGATCATCCGGCCATCGCCGTCATAGGCGGTGTCGGTAATGACAAAAGTCGCCGGGTCGACGCCGGGCGGGCAAACCACCGGGGTGTTGCCGAGCCCGTATTTGTTGACGAAATCGAGGTCGCGCTGGTCGTGCGCCGGGCAGCCGAAAATCGCGCCGGTGCCGTACTCCATCAAAATGAAGTTCGCGACGTAGACTGGAATCTTCCACGATGGATCGAACGGGTGCAGCGCCCTGATGCCGGTGTCGAAACCCATCTTCTCGGCGGTATCGATATCGGCCTGCGCGGTGCTGTGGTGCCGGCACTCCTCGATGAATGCAGAGAGCGCCGGATTATTTTTCGCCGCGGCTGCGGCCAGCGGATGATCCGGCGCCACGGCCATGAATTTGGCGCCAAACAAAGTATCCGGCCGCGTGGTGAAGACTTCCAGTTCGCTGGTGCCATCCGGCACGGTCGACGGGTCGAGCGCGAAACGCACCAGCAACCCTTCCGAGCGGCCGATCCAGTTCTTCTGCATCAGCCGGACTTTTTCCGGCCAGCGCTCGAGCGTATCGAGCGCATCGAGCAGATCCTGCGAATAATCGGTGATCTTCAAGAACCATTGCGTCAGCTCGCGCTGCTCGACCACCGCGCCGGAACGCCAGCCGCGGCCGTCGATCACCTGCTCGTTCGCCAGCACGGTCTGATCCACCGGATCCCAGTTCACCTTCGACTTCCGCCGCTCGACCAGGCCGGCGCCCATGAAGTCGAGGAACATTTTTTGCTGGTGCTTGTAGTAGGCCGGATCGCAAGTCGCGATCTCGCGGCTCCAGTCGAGCGACAGCCCCATCGATTTGAGCTGCGCTTTCATCGCCGCGATGTTGTCGTAGGTCCAGACCTTGGGGTGGATGTTGCGTTCGGCAGCGGCGTTCTCCGCCGGCAGCCCGAAGGCGTCCCAGCCCATCGGGTGCAATACGGCAAAACCCATCGCCCGCTTCACCCGCGCCACCACATCGCCCATCGTGTAGTTGCGCACGTGCCCCATGTGGATGCGTCCCGACGGATAGGGGAACATCTCCAGCACGTAGTATTTTGGGCGCGCGTGGTCGTTCGAGGTGGCGAAGATGCCACGCTCGTCCCAGACTTTCTGCCAGCGGGCCTCCGCTTCGGCAGCGTTGTAGCGTTCACTTGCCATCAGGAATCGCACTCATTTCCGCGGACATTTCGCAGACATTTAAGCGGCGCGACGTGACACGAAAGCGCGCGGCTGGTCAACGGAATCTAACGTGTGCCCTAATTCAGGGGCGGCAAGCAGTCCCAAATCCGCAGTGGCGGTCATTCTTGCGTGCGAGCGTAGCACCCATCATATCAGACCCGCCGATATTTCCCCCGATCAAGCAAAAGCGAGCCGAGGCGCGCTGACCATGGCCAGCGAACAGACCCGCACTGTCATTACTCTTCTCGACGATTCGACGCGTCCGAAGGCGCCCAGGATCGAGGGGGTAACGCCGTCGCAGCGCCGGATCGGCAAGCGGCTCGCGCTCATCCACGCGCATCACCTCGAGCAGATGACTCATGTGCGCTGGGTCATGGAGCAGGTCGAAGCCGGCGAACAAAACGCCGCGAAGCTCCTCGATGCGATCTCCTCGATGCAGATGACCGCAAATTACCGGCTGTTCGGAAATCTGTGCGGGCGCGAGTGTCAGATGCTAACGCTGCATCACACCATCGAGGACCAGCACATGTTTCCGGCGCTGCACGAGGCGAGCGGCACGCTGAAGGAAGTTGTCGACCGGCTGAGCCAGGAGCACTCGATCATCCATCAGCTTTTGGACGCACTTGAGGCTGCCGCCGTGAATGCAATTCAAAAGCCCGGCAGCGAAACGTTTTCAGACCTCAAGGCGGCATTCCTTGCGCTTGAGCGTTTCGTACGCTCGCACTTCGGCTATGAGCAGGAAGAGCTGGAGGAAGCGCTCGGCTACTACGACATTCCGCTGTAACGCGCCCGCTGCGCTTCACCCCCAACAACGAAATAGAAAACCGTTCTCGCAGCGCGATCCGCACCCGAGTTATGTCAAAAAAGGCGATTGGGGAATGCCATTCGCCACGAACAAAAAAGGAAGGCGGAACGCCAACAGACGTGTGGATCGAACCTCCGCGCTTTTTTAGGGCGCGGCGTCGCAAAATGAGAGACCCAGCGGGCAGCGGCGACTTCCGCACCGGCCAAAAGCTAGCCGGTGTGCCGATTGAGGAAGCTCAATGTCTTCTCGTTGAAATCGGCCGTGCTCTGGTAGATGGGCGCGTGCGCGCAGGTCTCGAAAACGAGAAGCTCGCTGCCCTTGATTCCGCCGGTCAGCGCGTCGGCAAAGCGCAACGAGGTGACTTGGTCGTGGCCGCCGAAGGTGATCTGGGTCGGCGCCTTGATTTTGGACAGTTGCGCAGCGGCATCGTGGGCGATCACCGCGTTCGATTGGCGCATGAAGGCGTCGAGCGGCTGCTTCGGGCGGCTGCGCACGAAGGCGACGACCTGCTCCATGAACTCCGGATTGCCGGAATAGAAATCTGGCGTGAAGCACCACGGCAGGATTCCCTGAATGATCATTTCGGTGACGCTGTTCAAGCCCTTGGCCGTGCTCTGCCAGCCGCCCAGCACGGTCTTGAGGTAGGCGTCGCTTTTCGGCCAGCAACTGTGCAGCGACAGCGACTTCACGCGCTGCGGATATTTGCCGGCAACCCAAATCGCCGTCGCCGCGCCGAGCGACAGACCGCTCACATGCGCGCGTTCGACACCGATCGCCTGCATGAAGGCGGCGACGTCGTCGGCAAACAATTCCATCGAATAGGTGCCGTCCGGCTTGTCGGTCTCGCCGGCGCCGCGGGGATCAAGCGAGATGCAGGTGAAGTGCTTGGCGTAATCGGCGACCTGAAAGGCGTAGCAGGCGTTGTCGGCGGCAAGATAGGGAATAAGAACCAGCGGCTCACCGCTGCCCTGCTGCTCGTAATTGATGGTGATATTGTTGGCTTTGACTTTCGGCATGTGTACCTCCCGGTGGCTTTATCTTTTTGGACTCTGACATCCGCTCGCTGGCTGGAACGCCTTCGCCAATTCCAAAAGCGCCTTGAGCCGCGTCTCGTTCAAGAGACAGATAGCGAAGCACACCACTGCGCCCGCTGCAAACGGCCTCATACGCGAAAATTCCAGACGAAAGCGCTGGCGGCACTTTCGTTGCCCGGCCGGCAATTGCTAACTTTGCGGCGGAGGCTGACCACATGGACCCCGAATTCATCCGCGAACTTTTCTCCCCGTTCGGTCCGGTAACGGTGAAACGCATGTTCGGCGGCGCCGGCATCTGGTCCGAGGGCCTGATGTTTGGCCTTGTGTTCGACGGTGCGATCTTTCTCAAAGTAGACGAGGCCAGCATTCCGGATTTCGAGCGCGAAGGAAGCAAGCCGTTCGTCTACACCCGGGCGAAAAGCAAAGGCCGCGTCGGCCAGGCTTCGCTGTCGTATTGGCGGCTACCCGAGCGGCTCTACGACGATTCTGAGGAGCTCGCGGTCTGGGCCGGCCGCGCGCTCGCGATCGCACAGCGCAAGAAATTCGCGCCACGCGCGCGTTTCAAACGGAAACCGCGGTCAAAACACACCAAGTAGTCCCCTTGAATGAAAACGATGCGCTTCAAATCATCGAGTGATTTCCGGACATGGCTCGCGGAAAACCACAGCCAATCGAAAGGCGTGTTGCTGCGCATCTACAAGAAGGACTCAGGAATAGCTACCGTGACGTACGCGGAAGCGCTTGATCAAGCGCTTTGCTTTGGATGGATTGATGGACAAAAAAGGCCGTATGACGAGCAATCCTGGTTACAGAAATTTGGACCGAGGCGGCACAAAAGCCGTTGGTCCAGGACCAACACGCAGCATGCCGAACGACTTGTTGCAGCCGGAGAAATGACCCCTGCCGGACTACAAGAGGTGAAGGCAGCAAAGGGGGATGGCCGCTGGAAAGCGGCTTACGATTCCTTTGGCAAAGCCGCTGTGCCCGATGATTTTCTAAGGAAAATCTCGCGCAACAAGAAGGCGCAGGCCTTCTTTGAAACGCTCAACAGAACCAACCTTTATTCGATAGCTTACCGGCTCCAGACGGCGAAGACACCCGAGACCAGAGAGAAGCGAATCGCGGCGATCATCGAGAAGCTGGCTCGGCAGGAGAAGTTTCACTGACGGCAACGTATGCGACCGCGCAGGCGGCACTTCGCTGGCACGAATAGAGCGTCGGATAGCGCAACGCGAGCGACAAGGACGACAGCACCGATGATTCAGCGATATAGCGACCACGCCGCGAACGAGCGGACCTTTCTGGCTTGGGTCCGCACCGCAATCGCAGTCATGGCGTTTGGTTTCCTGGTCGAAAGGTTCGACTTGTTCCTGCAGATCGCCGGACAGACGCTGGCAAACCGGGTACTGTCGCCAACCGGACAACTCGTCGGCAATGTCGCCGGCTTGATCCTGATCGCGCTCGGCGCCGGGTTGATGATTTTGGCGATCGTGCGTTTTCGCAAGACCGCAATTGAAATCGACAGCGCGGAAACGCTGTCCGGTCCGGGCGAGCGGGCGGATATCGTGCTTGCCAGCCTCCTCACCGTGCTTGGCTGCGCTTTGTTCGTCTACCTTACCTACACGGTGATCAGCAGACTCTGAGTGTTTCGCGGCGCGTGACCAGAGGGCACCGGCGAGGCAAAAACCGCATGTCGGGATTTGCGCGTATGCCGATTTTCAAATCCCGCTAACGATGATCGACCTAACACGGCATCATGGCCGCCCTGTCCGTGGAGGTCTTGAGCGCGCGGGGGTCGATCGTGGAACAAAAAGCGCCAGCCGCGCGGACCGAGGTCAATTGCCCGGCCTGGATCGATTTCTGCGACGGCTCTCCGCTCCTGAAGTGCACCGCAGTCAATCTGTCGAGGACCGGTGCGAAATTGGCGGTCAATGTACGCACTCCATTGCCGGACGAATTCGTCCTCCGGTTCACGCCAAACGGCGACATCGCGATGCTTTGCAAAATCGTATGGTCGAGAGAAGGGGCCGTCGGCCTGCGCTTTATCGCGCGTGCCGGCAACGACGCGGCACACCAGGGCTAGTTACAACGGCAGATAAAGTCGTTGGCGGCGCTGCGCCGGCTCAGTATCGCAACAGCATACCGCCAACGACCAGCGTCCGCGTTACTCGATCTTGCCGCCGGCTTTCTTGCAGGCCGAGCGGAATTTCTTCCGCGCGTCGCCGTGCAGCCCCTTGGCATTGGCTTTATCGCTGCAGGTTTTGGAAATGGCTTTCTTTTCGGGGCTCATCATTTTGGACGTTGCCGCCGGCTTGTCCGATGTGGCGGGCGGAGTGTCCTCCGCCAGGGCCGCTCCGGTCCCAAACGCGAAAGCTAAAACAATTGCCGCAACAATAGTCGATCTCGTCATGTCCGCTCCTCAGTTTGCAATCTTGATTCGCTTTGAGTTTATCAGGCTCGGGGGTTCGCAAGTATACCGGAAGGGGTCACGAAAATGTCAGAGCAGAAATGTCAGACTATCAGTCCGTCCAGACCACGACGCGTCGGCCCTCTTTGTCCCTGAAGGCGCCAACGATGATCATGATGAAATCGACAAACGTCCACACGCCCAGGCCGCCAAGTGTGAATATCTGAAGGATTCCGGTACCGATTTTGCCGACATAGAACCGGTGGGCGCCAAATATCCCGAGGAACCAGCACAACAGAAGCGCGGCCAGGCGGCTCTTCGGACTGGCGTCGGGCGGCGCCCCGCGCACGCCGGTCGGTGCGCCGCAGTGCGGACAGGCCGGCGCGAGACTCGAAATGATCTGGCCGCAGCTTCGGCAAAACTGCTGATTGGCGGCCAGCGCCGGCATAGGCTGAGACATTGCGCCCCCTCAGGCCTGCTTCAGTAGCATCAACTCTTCACAGCGGCGAGACATTCGCCGGTGCTAAAGCGGCGGGTCGGCCTCGCTCGTCCTTTTGAAGGCGAGGCTTTCCTCCTCGAGATCAAGCTCGCGTTCGATGCGCCGGCGTGCTTCGTCGGTGATGATTCCATCCTGCAACAGGCCGTAGATGTACTTGCGCTCGGCGGCGATCAGATCGGCGCGCAGTTCTGCCGCCGCGGCAACCGCCTCACGCCCATCCGCCTCTTTGGCCACCTGCCCGGCGCGATGGTCGTGCCGCGCGCGCAGGATCGCAAGCACGTCCGGGTCGGTGTCACCGTCGGCGGCAAGTCCATCGAGCCGGCCCTGCGCCACCTTCAAAGCTTCGAGCCGCGCCGTAATTTCGGCATCCTGCTCGCGGCGGCGCTCGTCCTCGGCGTCGCGCGGCAAAGCGAGCCAGCGCACAACCGCCGGCAGCGACAGGCCCTGACCGACCAGGGTGACGACGATGACGCCGAACGTGACAAAGATGATGAGATCACGGCCGGGAAACGGCGCCCCGGAAACAGTGGTGAATGGAATGGCAAGCGCCGCGGCCAGCGAAACCACGCCGCGCACGCCGACGAAGCCAAGCAGGAAGTCCCATTTCCGCGGCGGCAGCGGATCGCGGCGCGCCAGCGACGGGCTCAGCCAGCGCGGCAGATAGACCGAGGGATAGACCCAGATGAATCGTGCGGCCACGATCACGGCAACGGTGAGCGGCACGGCCACCGCGAGGTCACGCAGCAGGACCGCATCGCTGCGTTCAAGGAGCGGCCGCGTCTCCATGCCGGTCACCAGGAACAGGATGCCTTCGAGCTGATAGACCAGGAGGTCCCAGAAAAAGATGCCTTGCAGCCGCGTCGCCGCCGGAATGAGCAGCGGCCCGTTCCAGCTCACGAACAGGCCGGCGGCTACTGTAGCGAGAACGCCTGATCCACCGAGATGCTGCGGCACCAGAAATGCCGCGTAAGGCGTCAGGAGCGACAGCGTGATCTCGACCCGCGGATCGTGCGCCCAGCGGCGGAGCCGGAGGCTGGCCCAGCCGACGCCGATGCCATAGGCGATTTCGCCGACCACGATGAGAGCGAACGTGCCTGCGGCTTCGCCGAACGAAAACAAGCCGCTGCCGACGGCGGCAACGGCAAAGCGATACAGGATCAGGGCGGTGGCGTCGTTGGCGAGCCCTTCGCCTTCGAGCACGACGATGAGCCGGCGCGGCAGGCCGAGACCGCGGACGATAGCCAGCGGGGCGACCGCGTCGGTCGGCGCCACAATGGCGCCGAGCACAAAGCCGACCGCCCACGGCATGCCGAGCACGAAGTGCACGGCAATCGCCACCGCGCCCGTCGTGAAGATCACACACCCGAAGGCAAACAGCGTGATCGGCCGCAGGTTGAAACGAAATTCGCGCCAGCTCATGGCGACGCCCGCCGAATAGATCAGCGGCGGCAGGATGCCGAGCAGCACCAATTCCGGGGCCAGCGCGACGCGCGGCAGGCCGGGAATGAGCGCCAGCGCAATGCCTGCGACCACGAGCAGAATGGACGGCGCCGTGTTCAGCCGGCGTGCGACCACGGCGACGACCACCAGCACGGCAAGCAGCAGCAATATGGTCTGGATGGTCGCCGTCATCGCTCACACGATGCCGGATGTGTATGGACGGTCAAGTCTGGAACCGACGAAAGCGACCCGTCGGCGGGAGTTATTTGTATTTAGTGCGCTGCGCCGCTTTTGGGAGCGTGGTGAACGCGGCGCGGCTTGACGACGCCGAGGTGACCCGAATAGCTGGGACCGGTCGACGGTCCCGCCAGCCAACGCAGGACGCTGCCGCTGCGCAGCTCACGCTGGATTTTCGCCGCCGCTGCATCTCGGCTATCCTTGCGATTGCACGGTCGGCCATATCACTGGGAAACTGCTTGATGGGCCAACTTCAGCTCGCGACGTTTGCCGTCTCGCTACTGGCATTGCGGCTTTTTGCCGATGGCGCGTCTGCGGAATTGGGCCCGTGTGAGCCTGCGACTGATTTCGGAGTGGCACATCCACTTCGATCATTGTTCACTGGCGGCTACAGGCTCTAAAGATAATGGCCTCGCAGCCGCAGTCGATCCGTCGCGTCACGCTCACCGTAATCCTCGCGTGCTTCGGCGCCGTCTTGCTGTCGCGCGCGGGGTTTGCTGCTCCGGTGGCGCATGAGAGCGCGCGCGCCTATTGCGCCCGCGTCGGCACTGACGACACGCTGCGGACCCCGCCGCCTTCTCTTACGCCCGCTATCCGGCGCCTGTTCAAGATCCGCGGCCATTATGCAGCCAAAGCGGCCTATTATCGCTGCGCCGACGGCATCGTGAAAGTCTGCGTCGTCGGCGCCAACCTTCCTTGCGGCAAGGCCAATACCAGCAAAAACCTGCCGGCAGTGTCGCATTGGTGCGAAACGCATCCGGATACAGAGTCCATCCCGCTTTATGTCACCGGCCATGACTCGCTCTATTCCTGGCACTGCATCGGAGCCAGGGCCGCGACCGGCGCGCCAGCCGGCACGGTCGATGCCATGGGATTTTTTGAGGAATACTGGAAGACGGTGAAATAGCTGCGACGCGCCGGATCCGCGGCTGCCTGCGGCGCCTTCACGCCAGCGGCCAGAGCGCCGTCGCCACGAGCGCGGTGTCCATATTTCGAACAGCTCCCGCAAACGCCGCAATGCCCATTTGTCATCTCGTCATTCTGAGTGCGCGCCTTGAAGCATGCACGGCCCATTAGGACGTCGGAAACCCACGGATGAGATAGCCGGGAAAATGCGAGCTGCACGCCATGACGTGGGTGATGGCCTCGCGGTCATATTCATCGCACGACCGGTAATGATCAAAAAAGCTGTTCAGCTGCGACACCCGTTCGCTCATCGCCTGCGCGGATTGCAGGCCAATCGAAACGCCGTAATTGGTGAAGGCGAACTTGACGTGAGGGAGATCCGGCTCGCGGCAGAAATAGCCGTCATCACGCCACATCAGATCGAGCATGGCGAGGCTGCGGCGCCGCTGCACCACGGCCCATTGCTCTGACGGAAAGAAGTGGGTTAGCCACAGCATCATGCCGAGGCCAAGGTCCTGGGTGATGCGCAAGCCGGCTGCGGTAGCGTCGATGAGCGCGCGCATCTCCGCGATCTCACGAGCCAAGGTGTGTTCATCAAGACATCGATAGGAGATATAGCCGTCGAAGGCATCGAGCGCCCCGAAACCAAAGCCCGGATATGGTGCGCTCAAATCCTCCTTCATCTTCCAGACCACACCCCTGCCCGGCATAACAAAGGCGGAGTGAATCTGGCGCACCAGATCGACGCCCTTGCGTCGATAGTCCGGCACTTGGCGTGCCAGCACCGAGAGCGCGTACAGCCACATCGCCAGATAGTGAAAATATTGGCCGTCCCGGTCAGGCGCTTCGCCGATGCGAATGCCGCGCGGGCGCCCGAGCACCCGGTCGACCTCGGACACCACCCACTCGGCTTCGTCCAGGAATCGCCGCTCGCCCAGTGCCGCATGGAGCGAAACCAGCAGCACGACGCCGAACGCATCGGTCCACAAGTACCGAAGGCCATTAGGCCAGATGCGCTCCGTGCGCATCCAGTTCAGCTTGTCAAGAACGTAGCCGATCTCCTTGCAAGCGGTCACGGCGGCGCTCCCCGGCCGCCCCTCAGACCCCGAAGGGATAGGTATCAGGCAGTCCGGCGAGCTCCGCGGTATCGAATGGCGTGACCGCGCGGGTTTCATCGAACCAGATGTATTCGTCGAATTGCTGCGGCAGGATGGCCTGGAAATAGTGACTGGCCCGCTCGGTTTCCGGCCGGTAGATCACACCGATCGCCCGCTCAAGATGCGGTCTGCTCAAACCTTGCGGACCGGTCAGATCGGTGCGATTGCGCAAACCCAACATAAAACAGGGCTGCCCGGTGGCGTGGCACAAGCGTTCATAACTCTTCGGCAGTGTGGGCTGGACCTTCTTAATTTCCATCGGCCCGTCCCAGTCGGATGCCGCTGCCACCGTGCCGCTGTTGGTGCCGAAGCCAATCAGGTAGGCGTTGCTGCCAAATCCCTGACGACACAAGTGACCGATATTGTGCTCGCCGCGCGATGCCATTTCGGTCGCCGCCGCATCGCCGACGTGGGAATTATGCGCCCAGACGATCGCCTTGCTGTCGGCTCCGTAAAACGCCAACAGGTTCTTCAGCGTCGTAAACATATGTTCGTCACGAAGATTCCACGACGCGCGCGAACCATAATACATGATCCGATAATAGCGCTCGGCATTAGTGACGAGACGGGCATTCTGCACCGCGTCGAAATAGCGTTCGCCATCACGCCCGACATAAGCGAGGCGCTTCGCCAACAGATCCCTGAGCGCACCCACGACATTCGGTTCGCAGGTCCTGTAAGCGCCGGTCAGCGCGGCTTGCCCATAGGTCGCCGGGTCGCCCTGCCACGGCGTCAGGCAACCGTAGCGCTCACGGGCAACCCGGGCGGCGTCCGGATCGACCTCGTCGAGATAATTCAGAACCGCGCGGATCGACACATACAGGCTGTAGAGATCGAGGCCATGAAACGCCACCCGCGCCCCAGGTGCGGCCGCCGCATTGTGCTCGCGCAGCCAGTTGACGAAATCGCGCACCTCATTGTTGCGCCACATCCAGGTCGGGAATCGTGCAAACGCCGTCCATTCGGCGGGAGGATATTCAAGATGCCGCACGTAATGATCGACGCGCGCGGCATCCGGCCAGTCGCCCTCGATGGCGATGAAGCGGAACCCTTTCTTCACAATCAGCTCGCGGGAGATGCGCTCGCGCATCCGGTAAAATTCCGAAGTGCCGTGGGTTGCTTCGCCGAGCAGGACGACCCGCGCATCGCCGACCCGTTTCAGCAGCGGGCCGAGATCGGCGCTGTCGATCGAAGGAAACGGCAGGGCTGCGGCCGCGATCTTTTTGACAAGCTTTTCTTCGCTGACATCGCCCGTCGGCCGCACATAGCGACCACGGACAGGCTCCGCCTCCTCGGGCGCCCACCCCTCCTCGCCGAGTAGCGGAACAAAGCGCACATCGAGGAGGTCTTCGCTCCGATACTCATCCTCTGCAATGCGCGTCACCCGTACCAATTCCTGGGTACGCTGATCTGCACCTACCGGGATCACCAGCCGGCCGCCGATCTTGAGTTGGTGCTTCAGAGATTCGGGAATCGTCGGGCCGCCGGCAGCAACTATGATCGCATCATAGGGCGCGTGCGCCGCCCAACCGAGGGTCCCGTCGCCGTGCAGAACGTGGACATTGCCGTAGCCGAGATCGGCGAGCGTCGCGGCGGCCTTCTCGGCCAACGGACCGTGACGCTCGACGGTGTAGACGTCGGCGGCGATTTCGGAAAGAACTGCCGCCGCATAGCCCGAGCCGGTGCCGATTTCGAGCACCTTTTCCCCGCCGCGGAGCGTCAATGCCTCGGTCATAAGAGCGACGATGTAGGGCTGAGAGATTGTCTGGCCCTCTTCAATCGGCAACGCCGTGTCTTCATAGGCGAACTCGCGAAGCCGCTCCGGCAGAAAAGATTCGCGGGGCACGTTGCGCATGGCATGGAGAACCAGTTCCGAGCGGACACCCCGCCCACGAATGGCGGTTTCAACCATCTCCTTGCGGGCTCTGGAAAACTCGCTCTTCGAAAGCTCGTCCATGTCTAAAACCGAATCTGAATACTCGCCTAAATAATGCAGCATGCATCCTGTTTCGCGGTTCCGGCATTGATCTAAGTCAATTGCAGCGCGTCGCGGTCTGGACGCGGCCTCGGCATTGCGATGCGATGGCCCGTTGCAGAATGACAGCCGACAACGCCGTGCACGCGGAACCGGTCCTTAACCGCTTACAAAAAGCTCTGCGGATCGACGTCGATGTCGAGCTTGATGTCACGCTTGGTCTTTGGCGCGGCAGCGAGCCACTCACGCAAATAGGCCGAGAGATCGAAGGCGCGCGGCGCCTTGACCAGCAAACGCAAGCGGTGCCGGCCACGCACCAGCGAGAGCGGCGCGTCGGCTGGGCCGAGAATGCGCACGTCGTCAAGTGGCGGTGCGGCGCGCGCCAGCGCCCGCGCGTAAGATTGCGTCTCGTGTTTATCGCCGCCGGAGACGACGAGGCTCGCGAGCCGCCCGAATGGCGGATAGTGCGCGGCCTCTCGCATCGTGATTTCGGCGTCATAGAACGCCTCGCGGTCCTGCGCGATCAACGCGCGCATCACCGGATGCTCGGGCTGGTGGGTCTGCAGGTAGCCGCGGCCGATGCCGGCGTCGCGCCCAGCGCGGCCGACCACCTGATGTAGCAGCTGGAAGGTGCGTTCGGCGGCGCGCGGGTCGCCGTTGTTCAAGCCGAGGTCGGCGTCAACGATGCCGACGAGGTTGAGCTTCGGGAAGTGATGGCCTTTCGCCACCAGCTGCGTCCCAATAACGATATCGAAGTGCCCCTGGGCGACGTCGTCGAGCTCCTGGCGCAGCTGCTCGACTGTGGCGATGAGATCACTGGAGAGCACCAACAGGCGCGCCTGCGGAAACAGCGCGCGCACTTCCTCTTCGAGGCGCTCGACGCCCGGCCCGATCGCGGCGAATGAGTTGGCGGCGTGGCAATTCGGGCATTCGGCCGGATGCGGCATGGCAAAGCCGCAATGGTGGCAGACCAGCTGCCGGCGGAAGCGGTGGTCGACCAGCCAGGCGTCGCAGTTCGGGCAGGAAAAGCGAAAGCCGCAGGCCCGGCACAAGGTCAGCGGCGCGTAGCCGCGGCGATTAAGGAAGAACAGCGCCTGCTCGCCACGCTCGATCGCGGTTTGCACCGCACCGGCAAGTGTCGGCGCGATGAAGCGGCCGGGCGGCGGCCGCTCGCGGCGCAGATCGATCGCCTCGACCGAGGGCATGCGCTGGCCGCCGAAACGCTCCGGCAGCGCCAGCCGCCGGTAGCGGCCGCGGCGGGTGTTGACTTCAGTCTCGAGCGAGGGCGTCGCCGACGACAGCACCACCGGGATGCGCGCAATGTGGCCGCGCACCACCGCCATGTCGCGGGCGTGGTAGCGCACGCCGTCCTCCTGCTTGTAGGCGGCGTCGTGCTCCTCATCGACGACAATGAGGCCGAGGTCGGCATAGGGCAGGAACAGCGCCGAGCGGGCGCCGACCACGACGGGCACCTCGCCGTCGGCGACCGCTCGCCAGGTGCGTGCGCGCCGGCGCGGCGACAGCTCCGAGTGCCATTCGGCCGGGCGCACGCCAAAGCGGGCGGCAAAGCGGTCGAGAAACTGCGCCGTGAGCGCAATTTCGGGCATCAGAATCAGGCTCTGCCGGCCGGCGCGGATGCTGTCGGCCACCGCCTCGAAATAGACCTCGGTCTTGCCCGAGCCCGTGACACCGTCGACGAGCGTTACCGAATAGCCGCCCTTGGCGAGGGTGGCTTTCAGTTCCGCCGCCGCGGCGCTCTGGTCGTGGGTGAAGTCGGGCGGAGCGAAATCGGGATCGGGCCGTTGCGCGACCGGCTCCGGCGGCAGCACCAGAGTTTCCAGTGTGCCTTCGTCGATCAGGCCGTCGATCACGCCGGTGCTGACACCGGCTTCGCGGGCCGCGTCGCTTTTGCTGCGCAGCATTCCGTCTGCAAGGAGCGACAGCACCCGCTGCCGCGCCGTGGTCATCCGCTGCGGAGGCGGACCGGCAAGGCGCACGCCGACTCGCTCGCGTTCGGCGCCGAGATGCTCGCCCATGCGCAGGCACATCCGCAGCACCATACCGCGTGAGGCGATGGTGTAGTTCGCGACCCAATCGACGAAGCTGCGGAGCTCGGCGCGCAGCGGCGGCAGTTCGAGCTTTGCCTCGACATCTTTGAGGCGGTTGTCGAGCCGGGGGTTGGGCTTCGGGTTCTCCGCCCAGACCACAGCGGTAGCCTCGCGGGCGCCGAGCGGCACGCTGACGATATCGCCAGGCGCGAGCTCAAGTGCCTCGGGCACCCGATACGAATAGGCCCGGTCGAGCGCGACCGGGACCAGAACGTCGACGACACGCCGGATCATGCCGCAGGTTGTGCCGATTCTCTGCGCTTAGGAAGTTTTTTGGAGCTTTAGGAAGGGGAAAGGGTGCCGCTTCTATCCTGCACCACGACACCGGGTGGTCGGGCGCAAGAGGCGATGCCAAAGACTGAACTCAACTTCATCGCGCCCAAAGTCGCCGCCGAAATCGAAGCCTGGCTCCGACATCTTGGCGACGAACGCCATTACTCACTGAAGACGCTCGAAGCCTATCGGCGCGACGTGTTGCAGTTTCTGGCCTTCCTTGCGGCGCATCTCGGCGGCCCGCCATCCCTGAAGGCGCTTGCTGAGCTAACGCCCGCCGACGTGCGGGCGTTCTTGGCGGCGCGGCGGGCCGCTGACATCGGCAGCCGCTCGCTGATGCGATCGCTCGCGGGCGTGCGCGGCTTTGCGCGCTATCTGGAGCGCAACGGCAAGGGCAAGGTCGGCGCACTCGGCGCAGTGCGGGCGCCGAAAATCGGCAAGACCTTGCCGCGGCCACTGGCCGCCAGCGCGGCAACGCGTCTGGCTGACGCGGATCTCGCCGCCGGTGACGACCGCGAGCCATGGATCCATGCGCGCGACGCCGCCGTGTTGGCTTTGCTTTATGGCAGCGGCTTGCGCATTTCCGAAGCGCTCGGCCTGCCGCGTGCCGCTTTCGGCGCCGGTGCAGGCGATACCATCACTGTAACGGGTAAAGGCTGCAAGCAGCGCATGGTCCCGGTGCTGCCGCAGGTCGCCAAACTGATCGGCGATTATCTCGCGCTCTGCCCGTACGATCTGCTGCAAGACGGCCCGCTGTTTGTCGGCGCCAAGGGTGGTCTGTTGGCGCCGCGCGTCGTGCAACTGGCGATGGCGCGGCTGCGGGGCGCGCTTGGCCTGCCTGAAACGGCGACGCCGCACGCGCTGCGGCATTCCTTCGCGACCCATCTCCTCGCCCGCGGCGGTGATTTGCGCGCGATCCAGGAGCTGCTCGGACACGCTTCGCTGGCGACGACGCAGATCTACACTGAAGTCGACGCCGAGCGTCTGATCGAGGCTTATCGCAGCGCCCATCCGCGCGCCTGAACCAAATTCGTGCTATCCCGCCCGTCATTCCCGGACCGCGCGGCGGTCGGATCGGAATAAGCGGAGGGGGCCAAACATGCCGGAAGCGACGGAGCAGATGGACCATGCGATCCATGCCGAACATGCATCGCACTCGAACCGCAAGATCGGTCTCGTGATCGCGGTTCTGGCGCTGTTTCTGTCCTTCTCGGAGACTCTCGGTAAAAGCGCGCAGACCGAGGCGATCAGTGCCAACGTCGAATCCTCAAACCTCTGGGCTTTCTTCCAGGCCAAGACCGTGCGCATGACGATGGTGCGGACGGCCGCTGAAGAACTCAAGCTCACTGCGGAAAACGCCAGTGATCCCGCCGTAAAGGCGGCAATGGAAAAGCAGATCGACGTCTGGCAGAAGAATGCCGCGCGCTACGATTCAGAGCCAGACACCAGCGAGGGCCGCAAGGAACTGGCCGCGCACGCCAAGGAGGCGGAGGCAAGCCGCGACCTCGCGATGGCGAAATATCACCACTACGAGATAGCGTCGGCTGCGTTCCAGATCGGCATCGTGCTCGCTTCGGCCGCGGTCATCACCGAAGTGATCGGGCTCGCGTGGTTTGCGGGCATATTGGGGCTTGCCGGTATCATTGTAACGGCGCTTGGTCTGTTCGCGCCGCACTTGGCTCATCAATTGCTGTAGATGCGCGACCACGATGGTTTCACGCGGCAAAGCTCAGCAGCAGGCCGCCCGCACCGCGCGGCTGGCGGCGGCTTTGCGCGAAAACCTCAAGCGCCGTAAGGCACACGCGCGCGGCCGCAAGGAACCCGTCAGCGCCGGGGAAGCTGGCTCGATCGAAACGCCCGGCACCGAAACGCCCGCCGGCGAGTCCAAAGCTCCTGACTTTCGCCGCAATCGCGGACGCGACTAGAACCGGCGAAAGCGCTTGGTAACTGTGCCGATCGTTGCGCTTTGCGCGCTGACGGCAGCAGGTTCATAAGTCGCGACGGGGTACGGTCCCGGGACGGACCGTGGGGGAACAGGCAGTATGGATCGCATTCGTATCGTCGGCGGCCAGCGTCTTAACGGCGCGATCCCGATTTCGGGCGCCAAGAACGCCACGCTTCCCTTGATGATCGCAAGCCTCCTCACCGAGGACACGCTCATTCTCGACAACGTGCCGCGGCTTGCCGACGTCGGGCTGTTGCAGCGAATTCTCGGCAATCACGGCGTCGACATCATGGTGAGCGGCAAGCGCTCCGGCGAGACCGCCGACCATGGCCAGACGCTGCACATTTCAGCCGCGCGCATTGTCGACACCACCGCACCTTATGAGCTGGTGTCGAAGATGCGCGCGAGCTTCTGGGTGATCGCTCCGCTCGTTGCCCGCATGGGCCAGGCGCGTGTCTCCATGCCGGGCGGCTGCGCCATCGGCACGCGGCCGGTCGATCTCCTCATCATGGCGTTGGCGCGGCTCGGCGCCGACATCGAAATCGACGGCGGCTATGTCGTCGCGAAGGCGCCGCACGGGCTCAAGGGCGGCGAGATCGTGTTTCCCAAAGTCACTGTTGGCGGCACCCATACCGCGCTCATGGCAGCCGCGCTCGCCAAAGGTGCGACGGTGATCGAGAACGCCGCACGCGAGCCGGAGATCGTCGACGTCGCCGATTGCCTCAACAAGATGGGCGCACGCATTTCCGGCGCCGGCACCAAGCGCATCATTGTCGACGGCGTCGCCAAACTAAACGGCGCGCGCCACGCGGTGCTGCCCGACCGGATCGAGACCGGCACCTACGCCATGGCGGTTGCCATGGCCGGCGGCGACGTCCTGTTGCAGAACGCGCGCCCGGAACTGTTGCAGGCTGCCCTCGACGTGCTCGTCCAAACCGGCGTCACGATCGCCCCCACCAATCAGGGCATCCGCGTCGCGCGTAATGGCGCCGGCCTGCGGCCGGTCGAGGTGACGACGGCGCCCTTCCCGGCTTTTCCGACCGACTTGCAGGCCCAGTTGATGGCGCTGATGACGCGCGCGAGCGGCACCTCGCACATCGTCGAGACAGTGTTCGAAAACCGTTTCATGCACGTGCAGGAGTTGGCACGGCTCGGCGCGCGCATTCAGCTTGAGGGCGAACGGGCCACCATCGAGGGCGTCGAACGGCTCAAAGGCGCGCAAGTCATGGCGACGGATCTGCGCGCTTCAGTCTCGCTCGTGATCGCTGCGCTCGCTGCCGAGGGCGAGACCTTCGTCAACCGCGTCTATCACCTCGACCGCGGCTTCGAGCGGCTCGAAGAGAAGCTCGGACGCTGCGGCGCCGCTATCGAGCGGCTACCGGGGTAGAGCGCGTCGAGGCGCTATTGTCGGAAAAAAGGGCGACCCCGCCGACCCAGGGAGCACGGTGCTGCATTTTTGGCGGGGCCGCTCTTGCCAGAAGACTTGCTGGAAGTCTTGCTAAAAGTCTTGCCAGTCCGATCTTGCCAGTCAGGCGTCCACGTTTGCGGGACGGACGTTAGGCCGCCCAATCTTGCCGAATGGCTAATTGCGGAATAGGCGGAAATTGCTACGTAGAAATACCGGGCGGCATGGCTTATCTGTGCTGATGAAACGCCAAGATCAAACGCCCCAAAGGCAATAAGAATCCGGGAGTCTCGTAATGGCCGCTACCCCCATCTCGCTGATCGATCGCGCCGGGCTTGATCGGCCGCGCCTCGCCAAGATCATATCGAGCGGCCTTGAAGGCGCGGACGACGGCGAATTGTTCCTGGAGTATCGCCAGGCCGAGATGCTGGTGTTCGACAACGGCCGGCTGAAACAGGCGACCTACGACACCTCTCAAGGCTTCGGTCTGCGGGCGGTCAAGGATGAAGCGGTGGGCTACGCGCACGCGTCCGATGTATCGGAGGCCGCGATCGCCCGCGCGGCAGACACCGTACGCGCCGTCAAAGGCGGCTATACCGGTCATTATGCCGGCCCGCCGCCGCGGACCAACGTGAAGCTTTACGGCGAGGACAGTCCGCTCGGAAGCCCGAGCTTTGAAACCAAGGCGCGATTGCTTGAGACCATCGATGCCTATGTGCGCGCCAAGGACCCACGCGTTCGCCAGGTCTCGGTCAGCCTCGGCGCCACTTGGCAGGCGGTGGAGATCGTGCGCGCGGACGGCGAGACCTATCGCGACGTACGCCCGCTGGTGCGCCTCAACGTTTCGGTCGTGGTCGGCGACGGCGACCGTCAGGAAACCGGCAGTTCCGGATACGGTGGCCGCGAAGGCTATGAACGCTTCATCGTCACCGACACATGGCAGCACGCCGCCGATAATGCGGTCCGGCAGGCGCTGATCAATCTCGACGCTGTGCCGGCGCCGGCTGGCGAAATGGACGTCGTGCTCGGCCCGGGCTGGCCGGGCGTGATGCTGCACGAGGCCGTCGGTCACGGGCTCGAAGGCGATTTCAATCGCAAGAAGACCTCGGCCTTCGCCGGACTGATGGGCCAGCGTGTGGCCGCCAAGGGCGTGACCGTCGTCGACGACGGAACCATGGCGCTCCGCCGCGGCTCGCTATCGATCGACGATGAAGGCACGCCAACCAACCGCACCATGCTGATCGAAGACGGCATTCTGGTCGGCTACATGCAGGACCGCCAGAACGCACGCCTGATGGACATGAAACCTACCGGCAATGGCCGGCGTGAGAGCTTTGCTCACGTGCCGATGCCGCGCATGACCAACACCTACATGCTTGCCGGCACCCGCGATCCCGAGGAGATCATCGCTTCGGTGAAGAACGGCATCTACGCCGTGCATTTCGGCGGCGGCCAGGTCGACATCACTTCGGGCAAATACGTGTTCGAGTGCACCGAGGCCTATCGCATCGACAACGGCAAGCGCGGCGCGCCGATCAAGGGCGCCATGCTGATCGGCAACGGCCCGACCGATCTCAACCGCATCTCGATGGTCGGAAACGATCTTGCGCTCGACGAAGGCGTCGGCACTTGCGGCAAGAACGGCCAGGGCGTTCCGGTCGGGGTCGGTCAACCGACGTTGCGGATGGACCGCATTACCGTCGGCGGCACGGGCTAGGCTGACGCGACGAAAGTGATCAGCGTCGAGGGGCCATGACCGCGGCGATCCTTAGCCTGATCGCGGCCATTGCTGCTGCGCTGATCGCACGATCGGTGATGGTTAGTAATCATCGCCAAGCCTGGATCAACGGCCTTCGTGAAGACCTCGCAGCGTTCTTTACCGCCATAGATGTAATTCATTTCAGGATGGCTGTGCTCGCCCAAGGAGGTGGCGAAGCCAAATTGGAGGAGCAGCAAAAAGCTCGGAACGACGTGCTACTCGCCTACAGAAAGATTTTGCTGCGGCTCAACATGAACGAGCCGCTCCATCAGCAGTTAGAAAAATCGCTCGACTCGCTCATGGTGGTCCGAGGCAAGACGGTGAACCAAGCCGATCTTACAGAAGCTGTCACGTTGGCGCGCACCATTCTTAAACGGGAATGGGAAGTAACCAAGTACGGCCTCTTCATTGTGCCCATTGTCCATCTTAAGGGATGGTGGCGAACACGGACAACACCAAGCCCGTAGGTTTTCTAATCGCGTGTCCTACTGGTTCAAAAAATGCTTCGATAGTTTCAGCCTTTGCCCCTGGTAATTGGATGCTATTGCTTCTCCATATTCCGCACCGGGCCTTTCGGTCAGTCGCTCAAACGCGAGCCTGCCAATCGTTTGGCCATCCTCCAAAAAGAATGGAATATCGTAGGTTCGGACCTCCAACACCGCCTTGCTGCCGGGCCCGTCATCCCTGGTACAGCCAAAGCCAGGGTCAAAAAATCCGGCATAATGTACCCGGAACTCTCCCATTATCGGATCGACCGCCACCATCTCGGCGGCGTGATCCGCGGGAATATGCAACTTTTCTTTTGAGGCCAGGATATAAAATTCCCCAGGCACTAATAGAAGATTGCCTTCGGAGGTCGGTTCTACGGCGTCCCAATAATCCTGGACGCGATAAAAGCCGACCTTGTCCATGTCAATGAAGCTCGTAAACCGCTTGGCCCGATAGGCGATTACGTTGGAGCCGTTGTCTCTCTTCAAATTTACTCTCAGGTTAAGACCTTGTCGAATGATGGGCGTCTCATCAGTCAACCGCCCCCTCTCATGCAAAGCTTCGAGTTCAGTGTCGCTTATGCGGAACGTCGAATACACATGCTGACTTGAGGTGCGACGGCGAAAGCGAAGTTGCGCCAAACGACTCCCGCGCCTGACCATCACATCAAATGTTCGCGGAGAAACTTCTGCCCAGAGTTTACCCGCGTAAGCGGGTGGGACTACATCGAAGGCGTCGCTTTGGTCTGCAATGATACGGGTAAATACGTCCAATCTGCCAGTCGAACTCTTCGGGTTCGCTATTGCTGAAATTGTACTGCCAAGTTTCAGAACCTCTTCAATCTCGATCAGATACACGGAGCCTCGGCTCAAAATCTGAGGGGTCGTTAAATCCAGTTCATAAGAGGTAAGTTGTTGGATGCGTTGCTCGACCGACAAGCTGTGGCCCGGCAAGAAGCTAGCGTGAATTTTGTAGCCGGTCTTACCAAGCCGCAGATCTAAACTGGCTGGCTGTATCTGTCCTCGTTCGAGCGGCTTGCCGCCGATTTGATCACGATCGGCCAGTCGCTTGATCCATTGTGCAGGCAAAATTCCCGAGTTTAGCGATAAGTTGTCCTCGGGAATCTCCAAAGGTAACAGTAGATCGCGATCTTCGATCAAAGTCATTCCGTGCACACCTTCCAGCGCATTCTTCCCATATGAGCATTCGCTAGTTCCCGCAATTCACCTGTGTGGCACCTCGCGCCCATCGAGGGCTTGTCAACATCAATCAACAGGGATAAATACATACTGTTCCGTGGTCATTTGAGCCGGCCGGCTTGCAGCCACGTAAAACAAATTGCTAAAAGGCCGGGGACGCGTGAGCCCGGCCTGAGGATCGTTCCTCCCGGCCGGGTTTTTGTTTGGCCAAGGAGGGCCGTATGACCGCGTCCGCGCCTGATCGTTACCGCCCCGAGACCCGTCTGGTGCATGCCGGCACGTTGCGCTCGCAATTCGCCGAAACTTCGGAAGCGCTGTTTCTTACCCAAGGCTACGTCTACGACAGCGCCGCCCAGGCCGAGCGCCGTTTCAAGAACGAAGAACCGGGCTTCCAATATTCGCGCTTCGCCAATCCGACCGTCGCGATGTTGGAAGAACGGATGGCGGCATTCGAAAACGCCGAGGCTGCGCGCGCGACTGCAACCGGTATGGCCGCCGTCACGCTGGCGCTGGTCGGACAGCTCAAGGCCGGCGATCACGTAGTGGCGTCGAAGGCGCTGTTCGGCTCGTGCCGCTATATCGTCGAGGATTATCTGCCGCGTTACGGCGTTGCCTCGACGCTGGTCGATGGCACCGATCTCGACCAATGGCGCGACGCGGTGCGGCCGAATACCAAAACGTTTTTCCTGGAGACGCCGACCAATCCCACGCTTGAAGTTATCGACATTGCGGCGGTCGCGCAGATTGCGCACGAGGCCGGCGCAACACTGGTGGTCGACAATGTGTTCGCCACGCCGATCCATCAGAGCCCGCTCGCGCTCGGCGCTGACTGCGTGGTCTATTCAGCCACCAAGCACATCGACGGACAGGGCCGCTGCCTCGGCGGGATCATCCTGGCGTCACAAGACTTCATCCAGAAGCACATTCACACGCTGCTGCGTCAGACCGGACCGTCGCTCTCGCCATTCAATGCCTGGGTGCTGCTCAAGGGCCTCGAGACCCTGCCGGTGCGGGTGCGGCGGCAGACCGACAGCGCAGCGACGCTCGCGGTCACGTTGGCCGAACACCCGAAGATATCTCGGCTGATCTATCCGGGCCGGCCTGACCATCCGCAGGCCAGGATCGCGCAGAAGCAGATGCGCGGCGGCTCAACGCTGGTCGCCTTCGAGATCACGGGCGGCAAGAAAGCAGCGTTTCGCTTTCAGGACGCGCTCAAGCTTATTCGCATCAGCAACAATCTCGGCGATGCCAAGAGCCTGATTACCCATCCGGCGACCACGACTCATCAGCGTCTGACCCCGGCGCAGCGCGCCGAGCTTGGCATCAGCGACGGCTTTGTGCGGGTTTCCGTCGGCCTCGAACATCCCGACGACATCATCGAGGACGTGCTCGCCGCGCTGGAAGCGGTGTGAGCCATTGCACTGGCGGTGGCAAAAAGCCGGCCGGGCGGATCAACGGCCGGAGGCAGCGGCCGATGCTGTCGGGCGGGTAGCCGCTTCGGTGATCGCAGTGGCGAGGAGCTTCGCCACACAGGCATAGCCCCAATCGTTCATGTGCAGCTGATCCGGCGCAACAAAGGCCGCGAACGGAATGTGCTCGACCTCGCGCCAGTTACGCATGACTGCGAAGCGGTTGAACAAATCGACGTTCGCCTCCTTGGCGACGAGCGCAATCTGATCTTCCATGCTCGGCGTCTCTGACTTCGCGATCACCCGCGGGGCAAACTGCATGTCGATCAGCACCACGTCGGCGCCGGCCGCCTTAAGTTCCGCAATGCCTTCGTGCAGCAACACCGAATGCGGCTTCAGCGGATGGTCGCGCAGCACCGAATTGGTACCAACCTGCCAGAGCACAAGGTTGGGGTGCGCCGAGAGGACGCCGCTTTGGAATCGCGCCATCATCTGTGCGGTCTCTTCGCCGTTGACGCCGCGATTGAGCACGGTGATGTCGAGCGCCGGAAAACGTTGTTTCAGTTCGATCGCCAGCCGGCTCGGATAGCTTGCCGCGGGCGAGCTCGCGCCGGCACCGGCAGTGGAAGAAGAACCGACTGCTACAATGGTCAGCGGCTGGCCAGCGGCGATGCGTCGGGCGGTGTGGCGGAGCGGATTGCCAAAACGCGCAAACTCCGCCGGCGTCGTGCATGAGAATGTTGAAGCTGAACGCAGCGCCGCAGCCGGCGGCAAGGCGGCAGGCGTTACCGCAGCGCCCGTCGAACGCGCCGGTGCGGCGCTAACGGCGGCGGTATTGCTACCATGCACCTGCGCCTGGGCAGGCGAAACGAAAGCCAAGACGACCGCCGAAGCTCCGGCACAGATAACGCGACCGATGGTCGTTTTATTGCGTCGCAGCATCAGCGCGTCGTCTGCATTTTATCGGCTTCCAGATGACCCGCGTTAATGATCTGTGCCGCCAGGGCCTTGCCGATACATTCGTGGACACGCCGGGCCATAGCATACCCGGTGGTCGCCGCATAGAGATCGAAAACCCCCGCATCGCTCCAATAATGCATGATGGCTAACCGATCAAACAACACGACGTCGCGTTGTTCCGCGACCCACCGCATCACGTCCGCATAAGTGGAAACATTCAACATGGTTTCCGTGCGCGGACTGTATTGCATGTTCATCATCACCGCGTCGGCATTGGCGGCCGTGATCGCGTCGATGCCTTGGTCCAGGCTGGCACGAAAATCGTCGGGCTCAACGCCGCGCATCGCATCGACCGTTCCGACCTGCCAGATCACCAGCGCCGGCTTGTCTTGCGCCAGGACTGCCGGCAAGACCCCCACCATGTCGGCGGTTGTTTGCCGCGACTGAATGTGTACCGTCACTTTGATTTCGTTGCCGGGCAAGCGCTCCGTGAGCGCCTGTTGCAATTGCGCCGGATAGGCAAAGCGTGCGCCGTCGGGACCAGTGAGCACCGAAGACGCCGAGCCGACGACGCTGATATCGAGCCGATGATGGTCTTTGATGTCGGCCGCCGCGTGCGCCAGATCGCTTTCCGCAGGGATCAGCGATTCCGGCACGGCGCAGTCCTCCGCCGGGGTCGCCGCAGCGGCACCGTTCACCAGTGCGATCGTGGCTAGGACTGCAATAACGAACGTCATGCCTCGCCCCCCGCGAGGTCCGTGTCGGGAGCTTTGACGCGGACCACGGGACGTTTTCCTTCGATGGTCTTGTACCACGACGTCAGGTACGCCGTGCCAGTCATGATGAAAATGCCTAACGCGCTGACCGCCGTCTGCAACAGGGGGCCGCCCGACGCTTCGGCTATGATGAATTGCCCGGCGAAGGCCAAAAACACCCCAAGACAGAAGATTTCCAGCGAATGCTGGCCGCAGCGGATGGCGGGCTGCAGGATTGGCGACTTGAGGCCGGACCAGGTACGGGGGATGAAGTACACTGTTACGATTGCCAGCGCGAGAAAATGCGCGAAACGCAGCACGTCGAGATTGGTCTTGTCGACCGGATACATCCAGTCCTTCAGCAGGGTCGGCACAAAACGGTCGAGCGATTCGAAATGCCACGTCAGGGTGATGGCGAAGGCGAAAATCAGGTAGGCGACCGCTATTCCAAGCGCCACGCGCGAGCGCGTCACGATGGCTAGTCGCTGCGCGCCGCCGAGTGCGCACCAGGCGCCGAACACGAACAACAATTGCCAGGCAAACGGGTTGAAGAACCAGACGCCGTTAGGATAGGCCGGCAGATTGAAATCGAGCTTCCAGGTCAGCGCGTAGAGCACCGCCGAGCCCGCCAGCGCCACATTCGGCCGCCGCAGCAACAGATAGAGCATGGGGGGAAACAGCAGCAGCAGCACGATGTAAAGCGGCAGCACGTCCATGTTGACGGGTTTGAACTTCAGCAGCAGCGCCTGAAAGATGGTGACATCGGGCTGCTTGAGGAAATCGAGGATTTTCATTTCCTCCGCGTAGAGCGGATTGTCGAAAGTCGCCGCCACATAGGCGATCTCAGCCATAAAGATCGTGAACAGAAAAATGTGCGCTACATAGATCTGCCAGGCGCGTCTTAGGATGCGGGCGCTGGACAGCACGAAACCCCGCTCGCGCATGGTGCGGCCGTAAACAAAGGCCGCCGTATAACCGGAAATGAAGATGAAAATTTCGGTGGCGTCGCTGAAGCCGTAATTACGGATGGTGAACCAGTTCAGGATATTTTCCGGAATGTGGTCGAGGAAAATCAACCACAGCGCGATGCCGCGGAACAGATCGAGCCGCAGGTCGCGTTCGCTGGTGACCGTCTGAGCGGGAAGTGCCTTCGTCATGAAGTCCGCTGTTGTTGCCGGCGGTTGCGGTCAGCCAGCACGACGGCGCGACCGTTTCCGCCAAGGCTGGGTCCTAGCTATGTCCTGATTCTTAGGTTCGCACCCAATTGTGGCACACTCTTATGCGTGCGCCGAGGATGCGGATGCCGCGTTCGGGACGCAAGCTTCGGCTTGAGAAAGCGCGTGCGCACGTTTATTGCAACATTCGATTCGGACGCTGCCCGGCCGGGGTAGTTCAATTAGCAGCACCAGCCGGATCGGGGGCTACAGGATCCAAGCCATGTATCGTGCCGTCACCCGCAACATCGAAGTCGTGGTGACCCCGCGCTTTGTCGCCGACCGCTCGTCGCCGGAAAACAACTATTTCTTCTGGGCCTACACCATCGCCATCACCAATCGCGGCGATGACACGGTCCAGCTAAAGACCCGGCACTGGCGCATCACCGACGCGACCGGGCGCCGCCAGGAAGTCCGCGGTGCCGGCGTTGTCGGCGAGGAGCCGGTGCTCAAAGCCGGCGAATCCTACGAATACACCAGCGGCGTCCCGCTGCAGACGCCGTCGGGCTTCATGACCGGCACCTACGGCATGGTAGGCGCCGGTGGCGAGCATTTCGATATCGAGATTCCCGCCTTCTCGCTCGATTCCAGCGATAGCAAGCGCACGCTCAATTAGGTCTAGGCAATAAGCCGCGCTACGGGCGGATTATCGAGCCGGACCGGGCAATGAACCTTTCCCGGGCCAGCCGCGACTAATGGGTATCGAGCCCCATCAGTTCGGAGAACGGCCATGTCCAGCAAACTCATTCTCGCTCCCGAGAAAGCGGTTCGCGATCACGTCGGCACGCTCTTGACTGAGCGGTTCCGCGAGGGAATTGCCGGTCAACGAGCGGAGGCGGCTAGTGAAGATGCGCCACGCAAACGGCTGCGGTGGCGGCGGCTTCTGAGCGGATTGCGAACACAGGCCAACAAGCGCAGCGCTTAACTATCAGCCGAACGCCGCCAGCCGGAATTCAGGCGTCGGCAGTGGCCGCTGTCACTTCCTGCGGCTGGAACTCGTACATGGAACTACAAAACTCACACGTCACTGTAATCTTGCCGTTCTCGACCATGTCGTCGCGGCCTTCCTGCGGAAAACTGCGCAGCATGTTTTCGACGCTTTGCCGCGAGCACGAGCATTGCGCCTCAACCGGCGCGGCGCGGAATACACGCACCCCGCGCTCATGGAACAGACGATAGGCAAGGCGTTCGCTCGACAGGTCCGGATCGATCAACTCGATATCGTCGACAGTGGCTACGAGCGAGCGGCCTTCGACCCAGGCGTCGTCCTCGGGTTGAAGATGAGGCTCCGAGCCGGGCGGCGCGTCGCCGGGATCGAGATCAGCCTGGCGGGCGCGCTCGACCGATTTTGGCAGAAATTGCAGCAATATGCCGCCGGCGCGCCAGCGCCGGCGCGCGCCGCCATCACCGCCGCGGAATTCTTCCGCGACCGCAAGGCGCACGCGGGTCGGAATTTGCTCGGAGCGCAGAAAGTATTCGTGCGCGGCATGCTCAAGGTCTTTGCCCTCGAGCGGAACCAGCCCCTGGTAACGGCTCATGTCGGGGCCCTGGTCAATTGTCATCGCGAGGTGGCCTTTGCCGAGCAACTGGGCGGGCTTCGCCTCGCCGGCGGCGATCGCGGCAGCGACACGTTCGGAATCGAAGCGCGCGCAGGCGCGTACTTTACTCGGCGAGGTGAAATCGGCCACCAGCATGCTCACCGGCCCATCGCTCTGGGTCTGCAGGATGAAACGGCCCTCGAATTTGAGCGCCGAGCCGAGCATGACGGTCAGCACAATCGTTTCGCCGAGGAGCTTGGCGACCGGGAGCGGGTAATCGTGATTGCTCAGGATGGCATCGACCGCCGGCCCAAGCCGCACAATGCGGCCACGCAGATCCAGCGCGCCCACTTCGAACGGCAGGATCGTGTCATCGAGGCCGATTTTCGCCGGCGCTCGAACCGGGATGTCCAAAGTGGGATTATTCATGTCCAACAAATATAGGAGACGGCGGCCGAATTGGGAGCCCTGGAGCGCAATCGCTTCAAAATGAAGCGAATGACGCTCTATGATGTTGGTGGAGCATGATCTTGCCGGAAAGCCGGCTTCCACTTTTCCGGATCATGCTGCAGCCGACGCCTTTCTGCTTACCTCGCATCCGCAAGGCACCAGGTCAGGATTCCCTTTTGTGCATGCAGGCGGTTCTCGGCTTCGTCGAACACCACCGAATGTGGCCCGTCCATCACTTCGTCGGTCACCTCTTCGCCGCGGTGTGCCGGCAGGCAGTGCATGAAGATGGCATCAGGCTTGGCTCGCGCCATCAGCCGCGCGTTGACCTGATAGCGCCGCAGCAGATTGTGGCGGCGCGCGCCATTACGGTCGCCCATGGAAATCCAGGTGTCGGTGACGACGCAGTCGGCACCCTTCACCGCTTCCTCCGGGTCGGTGGTGAGCGAGATCGTGGCGCCGGAAGCTCTGATCCAGTCGATCAACGGCTTTTTGGGCGCCAGCTCCGGCGGAGTCGCGACCCGCAGGTGGAACGCAAACCGCTCGGCGGCCTGCATCCAAGACGTCAGCACGTTATTGGCGTCGCCGGTCCAGGCCACGTTGCGGCCACGGATCGGCCCGCGATGCTCTTCAAATGTCATCACGTCCGCCAGGACCTGGCACGGATGCGAGCGGCGCGTGAGACCATTAATCACCGGCACCGCGGCGTAGCGCGCAAGTTCCTCCAGGTCGGCAGGATTGAGCGTCCGGATCATGATGGCGTCGACGTAGCGCGACAGAACGCGCGCGGTATCGGCTATGGTTTCGCCGCGGCCGAGCTGCATTTCCTCCGCCGTCAGCACGATCACGTCGCCGCCCAGCTGGCGCATGGCGACTTCGAACGACACGCGGGTGCGAGTCGATGGCCGCTCAAAGATCATCGCCAGGGTCTTGCCGGCGAGCGGGCGATCGTTGCGCTGCCGTTTTGTTTTCATGGCGCGCGCCGAGTCGATCATCTTGCGTAAGTCGGCAGCCGGCACATCGATCAGGTCGAGGAAATGGCGCACCGCGCTCATCGAGCCGCTTCCTCTTTGACCGGCGTTTGATGGGCCTCCGTGAGCCGGGCACAGGCGCGGTCCAGACGGGCGATACCTTCGGCGATTTCCTGCTCAGCGATGATGAGCGGCGGCAGCAGCCGCACGACGTTGTCGCCGGCGGATACGGCAATCATCTTTTCCGCACGCAATGCGTCGACGAGCTCACCCGCCGGTACGACGGCACGCAAGCCGATCAACAATCCTTCACCGCGTACTTCGGCGATCACCGCCGGGTAGCGATCCTTGATTTCCGCAAGCCGCTGCTTGAACAGGAGCGCCTTGCAACGCACGTCATCAAGGAATCCGGGCGCGAGCATTACGTCGAGCACCGCATTGGCGGCACTCATCGCCAACGGATTGCCGCCGAACGTCGAACCGTGAGTGCCGGCCGTCATCCCCTTTGCGGCTTCGGTCGTCGCGAGACAGGCGCCGACCGGGAACCCGCCGCCGAGCGCCTTGGCGAGCGCCATGATGTCAGGCTCGACGCCGACGCGCTGATACGCGAACAATTCGCCGGTGCGGCCCATGCCGGTCTGCACCTCGTCGAACATCAGAAGCAAGCCGGTTCGATTGCAAAGTTCACGCAAAGCCCGCAGAAACGACGGCTCGACCACGCGCACGCCGCCTTCGCCCATGATCGGTTCGATCAGGATCGCCGCGGTCTCATCGGTGATCGCACGCTTGGTCGCATCGAGATCGCCGAACGGCACTTGATCGAAGCCTTCGACGACCGGACCAAAGCCTTCGAGATATTTTTTCTGTCCGCCGGCCGCGAGCGTGGCCAGGGTGCGGCCATGGAATGCGCCCTCGAACGTGATGATACGATAGCGCTCCGGCCGTCCGCTCGCCGACTGGTATTTGCGCGCGGTCTTGATTGAGCATTCCATCGCCTCGGCGCCGGAATTGCAGAAGAACACCACGTCGGCAAAGCTCGCCTCGCACAGCCGCCCAGCAACGCGCTCGGCTTCCGGGATCTGATAAAGATTGGAGACGTGCCACAGCTTCTGCGCCTGTTCGGTCAGCGCAGCGACAAGATGCGGGTGCGCGTGCCCGAGCGCGTTGACGGCAACGCCGGAGGTAAAATCGAGATAGCGCTCGCCGTCGGTCGCGATCAGCCAAGCACCCTCACCCCGCTCGAAAGCAAGGTTGACACGGGCGTAAGTTGGCAACAGATGCGAAGTCACGGCTAAGCCTGCGCTTGCTGCGCAGCAGCAATCTCTGCGCTGCTGAAACGAAATGTGCCGCCTCTCCGGGCGGCACTGTCGCAAGATTTTATTTGCGGTTGCCGCGGCGGTCAACAGCGTAAAATCGGATCTTTCACGCTGGTTGTCCCCACATCGTCCACATCAGGACCGGAACATGTGGAAGCGTGCAGGGCGACTCTTGCGCGCGACTCCCGCCATATTGTAGCTTGTTGCTTGTCAAGTACGACATCTCGTGCGGCGGACACTTATCTAAAGCGTTGGGTGAAGCGTGCATGTTGGGCGGCGAGCGCTGCCTGGCTCGATGGCGGATTCCGCCAAGGCCAAGAGCCCGCATTTGCTGAGGAGGACTGAGCATGTCGTGGACTGATGAACGGGTCGAGCTGTTGAAGAAGCTCTGGGCCGACGGTCTTTCGGCGAGCCAAATCGCGGCCGAACTCGGCGGCATCACCCGTAACGCCGTGATCGGCAAGGTGCACCGGCTGGGTCTGTCGGGGCGCGCCAAGAGTGCATCGAGCGCAGCGCCGCGTCCGCGCAAGCCGCGTTCGGCCACACACATGCTCCGGATCGGACGCGGAGCGATCCGCGGCAATACTGCACTCGCCCACGCCTACGAAATCGAGGCCGAGGCAACGCCGGAGCTGATCGAGAACATCATTCCGATCGGCCAGCGGCGGACCATTCTTGAGCTGACCGAGCAAACCTGCCGCTGGCCGATCGGTGATCCAGGCAGCACCGAGTTTTTCTTCTGCGGCGGCAATACCATTGCGGGCCTGCCGTATTGCGCCTACCACTCGCGGGTCGCTTATCAGCCGGCCAGCGAACGCCGCCGGGATCGAAGGCCGACGCGTTGACAGCCGGCTGTCAGCTGGCCTTGCCGAAACGATCGTCGAGCGAATAGCCGGCGCCGCGCACGGTGCGGATCGGATCGGCGGTGCCGTGACCGCGATTAAGCGCCTTGCGCAAGCGGCCGACATGCACATCGACGGTACGCTCGTCGATGTAGACGTCGCTGCCCCATACGCCATCGAGCAATTGCTCGCGGGAGAACACCCGGCCGGGACGCTCCATCAAAAATTCGAGCAACCGGAATTCCGTCGGACCGAGATCGACCGGACGGCTCGAGCGCGAAACCCGCTTTTTCTCGCGATCCAGCTCGAGATCGCCGATCGCCAACACGGTCGCGACCCGTTCCGGACTGGCACGGCGCAGCAGCGCGCGAATACGCGCCAACAGCTCCGGTACCGAGAATGGTTTGACGATATAGTCGTCGGCGCCCGTCGCCAGACCCCTGACGCGCTCACTTTCCTCGCCGCGGGCCGTCAGCATGATGATCGGCAACGATTGCGTCTGCGGCCGGGCTCGCAAGCGCCGGCATAATTCGATGCCGGAGAGACCGGGCAGCATCCAGTCGAGCACGATCAAATCGGGCGCGGTTTCGCGCAGCCGCGTGTCAGCCTCGTCGCCGCGGGCTACGGCATCGACTTCGTAACCTTCCGCTTCGAGATTATAGCGCAACAAGGTGGTCAGCGGCTCCTCGTCTTCCACGATGAGAATATTGGCGCTCATTGCCGGTCTCCTTGTCATTTCTGCAGCAGCGCCGCGCCAAAGTTTGTCGGGTCGCCTTTCGGACGCTGATCGGTGATCGGCCGGCCTTCGATGATGTAGTAGACGGTTTCCGCGATGTTGGTGGCGTGATCGCCGATGCGCTCGATGTCCTTCGCACAAAACATAAGATGCATGCAGAACGTGATGTTACGCGGGTCTTCCATCATGTAGGTGAGCAGCTCGCGAAACAGCGCGGTACAAAGCGCGTCGACCTCTTCGTCTCCATTCCAGACGGCGAGCGCGGTTGCCAGATCGCGGCTGGCGTAGGCATCGAGCACCTGCTTGAGCAACGACAGCACCAGCGACGTCATCTGCTCTACGCCGCGGATCAGCCGTTGCGGATGAAGGTCGAGGTCAAGCGCGACGACTCGCTTGGCGACGTGCTTGGCGTGATCGCCGATCCGTTCGAGATCATTGCAAACCCGCATCGCGCCGACGATCTCGCGCAAATCGACCGCCATCGGCTGCCGTCGCGCAATCGTGAGAACCGCCTTTTCCTCGATCTCATGCTGCATGGCGTCGACGGTAGGATCGGTGGCGATCACGTGTTCCGCAAGATCCGTATCGCGATCGGTCAGAGCCTGGATGGCATCAGCGATCTGACGTTCCGCGAGCCCGCCCATCTCGGCGACTTTCCGCGTGATCTCCTGCAGATCGACGTCGAATGCCTTGGTGGTGTGGTCTATACGAGGGCTAAGATCAGTCATGGCGATTATCCGAAGCGGCCGGTGATATAATCCTGGGTGCGCTGATCCTGCGGCGCCGTGAACATCTTGCTGGTGGAATCGAATTCGACCAGCTCTCCGAGATACATGAAAGCCGTGAACTCGGACACCCGCGCCGCCTGCTGCATGTTATGGGTGACGATGACGATGGTATAATCGTCAGTCAGCTCGTCGATCAGCTCTTCGATCTTTGCGGTTGAGATTGGATCGAGCGCCGAGCACGGCTCATCGAACAGGATGACTTCAGGCCGCACCGCAACCGTGCGCGCGATGCACAATCGCTGCTGCTGGCCGCCGGAAAGACTCTGGCCGTTGGCGCCGAGCTTGTCCTTGACTTCTTCCCACAGCGCCGCGCGCCGCAGCGACGTCTCTACCCGGCCGTCGAGCTCGGACTTCGGCAGCCGGTCATAAAGCCTGATGCCGAACGCGATGTTCTCGTAGATCGACATCGGAAACGGCGTCGGCTTCTGAAACACCATACCGATGCGGGCGCGCAGCAGGTTGAGATCCTGCTTCAATGAAAGAATGTTATCGCCGTCGAGAATGACGTCGCCGGTTGCGCGCTGGTTCGGATAGAGGTCGTACATCCGATTGAGGACACGCAACAAAGTCGACTTGCCGCAGCCGGACGGGCCGATAAAGGCGGTGACCTTGCGCTCATAAAGCGGCAGGGTGATCGCTTTGAGGGCCCGCGCGCTGCCGTAAAAAAAATCGAGATTGCGGATCGTGATCTTTTCGGCAAGTCCGGTCCGGTCCATGGGAGCGGCGCTGACAATGGGAACGGCAACTGAAGTGATGCTCATGACTGTTTACTCGATGAGACGAAGCTGCGGGCGGTGATGCTCAAGATCAGCACCGTCAGGGTGATGATGAGGGCGCCGGTCCAGGCCAGCGATTGCCAATCCTTGTAGGGACTGAGCGCGAACTGGAAAATAATGACCGGCAGGCTCGCCATCGGCGCGTTGAGGTCCGTGCTCCAGAACTGATTGTTCAGGGCGGTGAACAAGAGCGGCGCGGTCTCGCCGGTGATGCGCGCGACGGCCAAGAGTACGCCGGTCACCATGCCGGCGCGCGCGGCGCGATAGCAGATGCGCGCGATCGTCAGCGAGCGGGGCAGGCCGATCGAGGTGGCGGCCTCGCGTAGCGCGTTAGGAACGAGCGTAAGCATGTCCTCGGTCGTGCGCACCACCACCGGAATCACAATGACGGAGAGCGCGACAGCGCCGGCAAGACCCGAGAAATGCCCCATCGGCGCGACCATCACCTGGTAAATGAACAAGCCGACCACGATCGAGGGTGCGCTCAAGAGGATATCGTTGATGAAGCGCACGACGCTGGTCAAACGCTCGTAGCGACCGTATTCGGCCATGTAGGTGCCGGCGAGAATTCCGATCGGGGTGCCAATCGCGACCGCGAGGACGGTGAGAATCAGACTGCCCATAATCGGGTTGAGCAGTCCGCCACTGGCGCCGGGCGGCGGCGTCATTTGCGTGAAGACCGCAAGCGACAATCCGCTGAAGCCGTGCCATAGCAGCGAGCCGAGAACCAGCACCAGCCAACCCAGCCCGAACGCCGTCGCGGCTAGCGACAGCGCGGTGGCGATGGCGTTTTTCCGACGGCGGGCGGCGTAGCGGGCGTCCATGGCTTACCCGATCCGAAGCTCGATGCGCATCAGCAGGTATCGGGCCGCCGCGAGCACGATGAACGTGATGACGAACAGGATCAATCCGAGCGCGATCAGCGCAGAGGTGTAGAGATCGCCCACAGCCTCGGTGAATTCGTTAGCGATGCTGGCGGAGATGGTGGTGCCGGGCGCCAGTAGCGAGGCCTGGATCCGATGCGCGTTGCCGATAACGAAGGTCACCGCCATCGTCTCGCCCAACGCGCGGCCGAGGCCGAGCATAACGCCACCGATGACGCCAACCCTGGCATAAGGCAGCACCACGTAGCGCGCCACTTCCCAGGTCGTGCAACCGACGCCGTAGGCAGCCTCCTTGAGCACCCCCGGCACCGCCTCGAACACATCCCGAGAGATCGCCGTTACGAACGGCAGCACCATGATGGCGAGGATCAACCCCGCGGTCAGGATGCCAATGCCATAGGGCGGACCAGCGAATAGCGGCGCGATGATCGGCACGTTGCCGAGCGTACTGATCAGGAACGGTTGCAACGTGTCTTGGAGGAAAGGGGCAAAGACGAAAAGTCCCCAGATCCCGTAGATGATGCTCGGGATACCTGCGAGCAGTTCGATGGCGATGCCAATCGGCCGGCGCAGCCATTGCGGGCACAATTCGGTGAGGAAGAAGGCGATCATCAGTCCGATCGGGACCGCGATCAGCATGGCGATGAGGGAAGTGACAAGGGTGCCGTAGATCGGGGCAAGGGCGCCGAATTTCTCCGTGACCGGGTTCCAACGCTCGCTGGTCAGGAAGCCAAAGCCGAGCGCCCTGAACACCGGAACCGATCCTTCGATCAGCGCAACGATCACACCGCTCAAGAGCAGCAGTACACCGATAGCCGCAGCGCGCGTCACGTGGCGGAACGCAACATCACCGAGTCGCAGTCGATCAAGCACTCTGGCGCGGGTCATCGCCTCGACGGACACGACCGCTCCTTCCTGCAGCGCCACATCGACCACCGATTGCCTCCCGGTGTCAGCTATCGAGGCGCTCCTTCAAGGACCTTCAGGGAGCGCCCCGCCCGAACCATCAACCCGCCGCCGCACGAAGCGCACGGCAGGCCGGCAACAGCTAAAGGCGAGGCAACCCAGTAATCTTACAATCCACGCCTGAGCCGCCCCGCCGGTACTTGCACCGAACTTAATTTGACATGCCCGCGTGAAGCGGCTTTCCGCCAGAGTCCTTTATATCGGCGGCCCACGTCTTCTCAATGTCGGCGACGACAGTCTTCGGCATCGGAATGTAATCAAGTTCCGCGGCCATTTTGTCACCCTTATCATACGCCCACGCGAAGAATTTAAGCGCCGCTGCGGCGGCCGCGGGGTCCTTCGGCTGTTTGGGGATGAGGATAAAGGTTGCCGCTGTCATCGGCCAGGATTCTGCACCGCTCTGATTAGCCAAGATCACGCCGTAGCCCGGCACCGAATGCCAGTTTGCATTGGCGGCCGCAGCCTGAAAAGTTGCGGTCGTGGGCGCAACGGTCTTGCCGTCCTTGTTCACCATTTTTGTGTAGACCAGCTTGTTTTGCAGCGCGTAGGCGTACTCCACATAGCCCAAGGCGCCTTTGGTCTGGACCACATTGTTGGAAACGCCTTCGTTACCCTTAGCACCGATGCCAACAGGCCATTCCACCGAAGTGTTGAACCCGACTGTCGATTTCCAGTCAGGGCTGACCTCGGACAGGTAGTAGGCGAAATTGAAGGTCGTGCCGGAACCGTCGGAACGGTGCACGACAACGATCGCCTGCGACGGCAGCTTCACGTTCGGATTGAGCGCCTTGAGTGCCGGATCATCCCAAGTCTTGATCGTGCCGAGGAACATCTTGGCCAGCGTCGGCCCATCAATGACCAGATCGCCTGGCTTGACTCCCTCGAGGTTCACGACCGGTACGATGCCGCCCATGACCATCGGAAACTGAACCAGGCCGTTCTTGTCGAGATCTTGGCCCTTGAGTGGTGCGTCGCTTGCGCCGAAGGTGACGGTCCTTGCTTCGATTTGTTTGATTCCTCCACCGGAACCGATCGACTGATAATTAAGCTGAAGGCCGGTCTCTTTTTTGTAGGCATCCGCCCACTTGGCATAGATCGGATACGGGAACGTCGCGCCGGCGCCGGAAATCTCGACAGCGGCCGCGGGCAGTACCGTCGCAGCCACGAAGCCGGCAACGGCAATAGCGGTCAGATGTTTCACTGAATCTCTCCTGTCAGCGGAATTTTTGGCGACGCAGGCCACTGACCTACGCCGACTCTAGGTCCCGTCCGGGGCCCTTCGCTAGTTTGACGACTTCGGTAACGCGCTGCGTCGAGGAAGCGTCTGGTCCCAACAGAACCGCAGCGACGGATTGCTTACGTTGACCACGTCAAGGTTCTATGAGGCCAGCATGACAATTAGATGACAGTTGAACTAATTGATTTATCAGCCGATTTGTTCAGCGGGCTGGGTGACGCTTGTGGGCAGCTGGACCGTAAAAGTAGCGCCCGCGCCGAGCTTGCTTTCAATCAATAGCCGACCGCGGTGGCGATTGAGTATGTGCTTAACGAGCGCCAGACCGAGTCCTGTGCCGCCCTGGGCGCGACTCTCGGTGACATCCACGCGATAGAACCGCTCGGTCAATCGCGGCAAATGCTCGGGCGCAATTCCCGGCCCGTAATCGCGTATGGCAACCTGCGCTTCGGGCTCACCGTCGGCGGATTCGCGCGGCGCAAGCGTCACATCGACACGCTTGCCGGGCGCGCCATATTTGAGCGCGTTTTCCACCAGGTTCTCGAATACCCGCACCAGCTCGTCGCGATCGCCCGGAACTGTCATCGCGCGCACCGCTTCGATCTGAACCGTTACACCGCGATCGCGCGCCAGGGTCTCAAGGCCGTCAACGACCTGGCGAAGAATAGGCACCAGGTCGACCTGCGAGTCCGGCCGGCGATGGGCATTGAGCTCGATCCGCGACAACGACAACAGGTCGTCGATCAGCCGCGCCATCCGGCGCGCCTGCTCCTGCATGATGGCGAGAAAGCGCTCACGCGCCTTGGCGTCTTCCCGCGCTGAGCCCTGCAAAGTCTCGATGAAACCGGAAAGCGCCGCCAGCGGCGTGCGCAGTTCATGGCTGGCATTGGCGACGAAATCCGCTCGCATCTCCTCGACCCGTCGCAACGGCGTGAGGTCATGGAATGTCATCAGCACCAGTTCGGGCCGGCTCGGGTTCGGCTGCCGCTTGACCGGCACCACGATGGTTTCGAACCAGCGGTCAAGCGGAACACGCTCAGAATATTCGACCCGTTGCTCTTCTCCGGTAGCGTAGGCGCGCCCAATCGCCTCGATCAGTTCGGGCATCCGCAGCGCAAGCGAAACCGGCTCGCCTTGCCGGAGCGCCGGCGCCAGCGAGCGTGCGTGCTCGTTGAGTGTGAGCACGCGCCCGTTCCGATCGAGCGCGATCACCGGATCAGGCAAGCCGGCGACAACCGCCTGGAGCGAGTCGCCGGCCCGTTCGGATACCGCGACAGGTCGCGCCAGGGGGCTCACGTCACGGTCAGCGCGCATCGCAAGGTAGGCCGCGCCGGCGACGATGACGAAGCCGGCGACCGCGTAGCCGATGGCAAGCGCGTTAAGGATCGCCAGTCCCGCGAACACAGCCGCCGCGGTCATGACGATCAGGCGCAGCCGACGCCATCCTCCGCTTTGGTGCGCGACGCGATCGTCATTCAGGCTCATCGAAACCGCCCCGCGCAGCCACCCGGTCGCCAGACGGATCAAGTCACGTCCGATTTTTCCTGCACCAGCCCTGCGACGGAACGCACCGGCTCTGCGACGGGTGGCGTAAGCTGCCGCACATTACGACCGAGCAGGACTTCGCGCACTCCAAGGATCGAAAGTGAGAGGATGAACGGGACAATATAGTAGAGCAAGCGAAACAGCAGCAGGCCTGCGAGCAAGTCTTCCTTGTCGAATTGCCATAGGGCCACCATCATGGTCGCATCGAACACACCAAGGCCACCGGGCGCGTGGCTGGCAAAGCCCAAAAGAGTAGCGGCAACGAAAATGACCGCCACCTGAATGAAGCCAAGATGCGGCTCATCCGGGACCAGCCAGTACATCGCCATCGCGCAGCATCCCAGATCGAGAATGCCGATCACGATCTGAACCAGCGTCAGCGGTCCGCCGGGCAGCGCCACCTGCCAGCCGTCGCGGCCAATGATACGGGGCTTCACCCAAACCCACGTCACGTAGGCCGTGAGCGCGGCAAGAGCAGCAAACGCCAGCACGCGATTGAGCCAGATCGGCAACTGGTCGATGTCGCTTGCCGGTTGCGGCGAGTGGAGAACGCCGAGGCCGAGCACGGTGGCGTTGCCAAGCCAGAAAGTCAGGCCGGCGACAAAACAGATCTTGGTAACCTCAATGACGCTCAGGCCCCACGAAGAATAGATGCGATAGCGTACGGCGCCGCCGGAGAACACGCTGGCGCCGACATTGTGTCCGACCGCGTAGCTGGTGAAACTCGCAAGCGCCGCGATGCGATACGGTATCTCGTGTCGGCCAATCGTTCGCAGGGCAAACAGATCGTAGAAAGTAAGTGTCAAATAGCCCGCGGCAACAAAGAAACCGGCGATACCGACTGTCCGCCAGTCGGCTGCCTCGAGCGCGTCGATGACCTCTTCGGGATCGATATCGCGCAGGATTCGGTAGAGCACCACCACCGCAACGGCGACAATGATGAGGCTGAGCGCTACACCTATTCGACTAAAGCCGACCTTTTGGTTGAAGACATGCGCGGACGTGTGCAATCTCTTCAGCATCCCGCACTCCAAACCAGCTGTTTGTGCATCAATCGACCGTTCGCCCTGCCCACTCGGCGCAACCGGTCCCCACGTAGCAGAAGTAAGGTCTGGGCGCGAGTATAACGGCCGCGGGCCCAAGGCGCGCTGTTTGGCCACACCCAACAACAAGGTGCAATTGCGAACAGTCTGCGGCGGACAAGGTGAGACTCATCGGTCCAATCGTTCTTCACCGGTTACAGCGGCAATAGCTTTGTCTCGGCCTTGCGGCGTTTTTGGGATGACGCCCACGCGGCACGCGGCTTCGTTTTGTAGTTGACGAAACAATCAGTCCCCGCTTGTTACTGGCAAAAGCGTTCCAAGGAGAAAGTACCCGATGACCAGAAACAAGCCTCCGTTTCGTGCCGACGTGGTCGGCAGCCTGTTGCGCACTGCGCCGCTGAAAGAAGCGCGCGCGAAGCGGGAAAAGGGCGAGATCACCGCGGCGCAGCTTAAGGAAGTCGAAGACCGCGAGATCGAGAAAATCATCAAAAAGCAGGAGGAGGTCGGCCTCAAAGTCACGACTGACGGCGAGTTTCGCCGCTCGTGGTGGCATTTCGATTTCTTCGGCATGCTGGACGGCGTCGAAATATACGAGGTAGATCACGGCCTGCCATTCCAGGGCGTACAGACCAGGCACAGCAGGCCTCGCATTAACGGCAAGCTCGGGTTTTCCAGTCATCCGATGCTGGAGCATTTCAAATTCCTCAAGGCGCACACGCGCGTGACGCCGAAAATGTGCATCCCGAGCCCGGCGATCTTGCATTTCCGATTGGAGCCGGATGCTCTGATCACGAAAGAATATGCCGACCGCGACGCCATCTTCGACGATCTTGCAAAGACGTATCGGCAGGCCGTCCGCGCCTTTTATGACGCCGGCTGCCGCTATCTGCAGTTCGACGACACAGCCTGGGCCTATCTGTGTTCGCAGACCGAGCTGAAGCGGGCGCGCGAGCGCGGCCTTAACGCCGATCGTCTGGCGAAAGACTATGCCCGAGTCATTAATCAGGCGCTCGAAGGCAAGCCGGCAGACATGGTGGTTACCACGCATGTGTGCCGCGGCAATTTTCGTTCCACCTGGATTTCCGAAGGCGGCTATGAGCCGATTGCCGAGATCATGCTCGGCGAATTGAACTACGACGGCTATTTCCTTGAGTACGATAGCGCGCGTGCCGGCGGCTTCGAGCCGCTGCGCTTTGTACCGAAAGGCAACAAGATCGTCGTGCTCGGGCTCGTGACCACCAAGAGCGGCGAGTTGGAGAACAAGCAGGACGTCAAGCGGCGCATCGACGAAGCGACCAAATTCGTCGCACTCGATCAGCTCGCGCTGTCGCCGCAATGCGGATTTGCTTCGACCGAGGAAGGCAACGTGCTCGCCGAGAAAGAGCAATGGGCCAAACTTCGGATGGTCGTCGAGATTGCCGACGAGGTGTGGCGCTGAGTTGCGGCGGCCCGTGATCTCGTTCGGTGCTCTTTGTACCCAAAACGCCTAGGAATTTAAACCGAGATCGGCGCCGTTAACCAATATTAATTTGAAATCGTGGGATCGGTGGCAAACCGACGATGACAAAACGGTTGCGGTGAAGTAATACTTAATTAAGGCAGTTAAGCCTGTGAAAGTTGCGGGGAAAGGGGCCTCAGATGTCGTCCACGGAACACTCCATGCCAGACGCGAACCGGCTCTACATCGGTGAAGGCGTCACGATCAAAGGCGAGATTTCGGTGCCCGATACCCTGGTGGTGTGCGGCAGCCTTGAGGGCGACGTGTCCGTGGGCAATCTGGTGGTCGGCGAAACCGGCACGATCAAGGGCAGGATTACCGTTGCCGAGAACGCCGAGATTTCGGGAAAGGTGTTCGAGAAGCTCGAAGTCAAATGCCTCTTGATCCTGCGCTCGACCGGCCGGGTCGACGGCAATATCAGCTACGGGCTGCTGCAGATCGAACAAGGCGCAAGCATCGCCGGCGGGCTCTCCTCCACCGAGTACCGTCCGGAGCAGAAGCCCGCAAAGGGCGATATCTTTCCCAGGCAGGATCAGAAGGCTGCCAAGCCGGACGCTTCCAGGCCTGCGAAGCAGCCGAGCCTGACCGCTTTGGAACCGTTGCCGACGCCAGCTGCCCCTCCCACAACCTGAGCTGCGAATAAAACGAAAGCGGCCGGGCGCGATTTTCACGCTCGGATGTTTGTGCGCGCGCATTGATCTCACCGGCCTCCATCACGCGGGTTGCGCGATGCGTTTACGCCCACTGATCCGTTTATGGACGTGCACCATGAGCCCCGTGGCAAACAGCGGCGTGGCCAGATTGACGATCGGGATCGAGACAAAGGCGGCAATCAATAGTCCGCCCATATAGACCGTCGCCCCATTGAGCTTACGCAACGCTTTGGCCTCCTGAGGCGGGCGAAAGCGCATCGCGGCAAGTTCAAAGTATTCACGACCGAGCAGCCACGCCGCGGCAAGAAAGAAAATCACGGCGCCCGCTCCCGCGAACAACAAAAACGGCGCGGCGCAAAGATAGATCACAATCGCGAGCATGGCGGTTTTGCAGCCTTCAAAAATCGCTCGCGGCAGCGGCAAGGCGATTCCAGGCGGATCCTCCGGATAAGACGCCCGCTCGACCTCCTCAGCAATCTGGTCAGCAAAGAAGCTTGCGACCAGCGCGGTCACTGCCGGCATCAGCATGACGCCGCCGGCAACGATACCCAACGCGGCCGCGACCGAGAGCAGCCAGGCGACCGCATTCACTGGCAGGTGGGCGGACGAACCAAGGCCGGTTTCCAGCGACGCAGTAAGCCATCCGACCAGCCAGATCAGCACCCGATCGAGCGCGATGGCGACAACAATGATGAGTGCCAGCGCAAGCGCGATCGATTTCCACAACACCGCGCGCAACGGCGGCGAAAACATCTGGCTGAGCGCTGTTGCCGCGTCACTAAGCATGAGTTCCTCCGCACTGCCGCGCAGAGGTAGAGGCAGCGTCTGGCAAGCTCAAGGGTATTCAGCGGCTTTCAGGCCACCATCACGGTCGTCTTGTCGTTCGCGGCGGCGACCGGCGGAACCAGCGGAACTTGCACCTCGTCGATCAGCTCGGGGAGCCCGGAAGCGTCGAGTTGATCCGCTTGCGGCAGATCGGCCCAAGGCAGGGCCTTATAATTGAAGCCTCTGGCGATGGTTGGCTTCACGACGTTGAAATAAGGCGAAATGTCGAAGTCGCGCGGGCAATACAGCGAGGAGTGGCGAATCTCCAGAATCTGCTCCAGCGCTTGTCTGCTGCGGGTCAGCCTGATCTTGGGCAAGATCGGATAATGCACAACACGAAACGCTTCCGCGATCAGCGCCGAGCAGATCAACCGCGACGGATCGCCTGAACCAAGTGCAATCAATCGCCGGCGCCAGCGCTGCGGCACCGGAAGCGGGAACAGATAGCGCATCAAGTCGACGATATTCTTCAGATCGTAGGCGAAGCCTATGCGCGCGATCGCGTACGTGCATACCGTCGTGCAGTCTTCCTCGGTAAGGCCGACGGGCCGGCAGATACGGGTGTGAAAGCGAAAATACTTCGAGAGCGGCGCCGAGACTACACCCTCGCCGGCATTGGCCTCGATGAGGACGTGCGGTTCGCCATCGGGCGCAGCTTGACCGGCGATCGGTCCCACATAGAGCGCCGAGTGCGACCAGGTCGATTGGGTCAGATATTTGATCACACCGGAGATGTGGTTGTTGCCCTCCACCAGAAGTACGTCGCCGGGCTCCAGTGATTGACGCAACGCGTCCGGATCGCTCGGCGTGAACGGCTCATAGCCGTGCACGGGCCGATCCAGATAACGGACGATGACCCGCCCGATGCCATCGAGCATCCAGCTCATGCGGCCTCCCGGTGTGGCGTGCGCCTTGGTCGCATCTTCTTTGCGGGCATTTTAGTCGAAGGCCCTTGCAATTTGGTTCACACAATCGGGCATGCTTGATGAAGTCTCTACGGTTTGCGCGGCCTGCGCCGTTCGGGCAGTCTGCCGCAAACTGAAAGCATCTGGAAACCATGCCGCGACTGACCCGCCGCTCATTTCTTACTACCTCGGCCGCAACGCTTGCTACACCGTCGATTGCAGCGCCTACGCCGGCGGTTGATTTCGATGTTGTGATCGTTGGCGCGGGAGCTGCGGGCATCGCCGCAGCGCGCCGGATCGCCGCCGCCGGACGAAAGTTCGTGTTGCTCGAAGCCGCCGGCCATGTTGGTGGCCGCTGCATCACCGACAACCGCACTTTCGGTGTGCCTTACGACCGCGGCGCGCATTGGATCCACACGCCCGAGCTCAATCCGGTGGCGAAGCTTGCGCCGCACCGCGGGATCGACATTTACCCGGCGCCGCCCAGCCAGAAGGTGCGGATCGGCCGGCGCTATGCGCGCGAGGGCGAGCTTGAAGATTTCTTAGCCATACAGGTGAAAGCCAATCGCGCCATCGCCGACTTGGCCCGCAAAGGCGATATTGCATGCGCGCAAGCGCTGCCGAACGACCTTGGCGACTGGCGGCCGTTAGTCGAATTCGTGCTCGGCCCGTTTGGCTGTGCCAAGGAGTTGACGCAAGTATCGGCGGCCGATTTTGCCAAATCAGCCGAGCGCAACACCGACGTTTTCTGTCGTCAGGGTTTTGGCAAGCTCATTGCCTCACTCGCGGAGGGGATTGCAGTCAGGCTGTCGACCCCCGTGATCTCGATCGATACCAGGCGCGGACTTATGGTGGAGACACCGAAAGGAACGATCTCCGCACACGCTGTCATCGTGACGGTATCAACCAATGTGATAACATCGGGCGCGGTCAAATTCACGCCCGAACTGTCCAAGCGCCAGCTTGACGCCTTCGCCAATCTGGCGCTTGGCAGCTACGATCACATAGCGCTCGAACTCGCGGGCAATCCGCTGGATGCCGACAGCGACGATCTGATATTCGAGAAGGCGACTGGCGAACGCACCGCTGCGATTCTTGCCAATGTTTCCGGCACGCAACTTTGTCTGGTCGAGGTCGCCGGCAGTTTCGGTCGCGAACTCGCTGAGCACGGCGAAGCGGCGATGGTTGATTTTGCCGCCGACTGGCTTGCGGGGCTCTACGGCTCCGAGGTGAAAAAGGCCATCAAGCGTTCGCACGCCACGCGCTGGAACTATGAGCCGTTGGCGCTTGGCGCTTTTTCGGCCGCGGCTCCGGGATGGCAGGGTGCGCGACGCATCCTGATGGAGCCGGTCCAGAACGCCGTCTGGTTCGCCGGCGAAGCCGTCCACGAAACGTTGTGGGGCACAGTCGGCGGCGCATGGGAATCGGGAGAACGCGCCGCCGACGCGATTTTGCATCGGCTTAGCCCGGCCAAAGAGCCGGAGGCGCGCCGCGCCGCGCCGCAACCGCGACGAAGATCTCAGGCATCGCCGAATAACGTCCGGCGGTAGAAGCGCGGATTCTGCGCCATCCCCCACCAAGATTACCATTTCGGTGTTCGATTCTTGTTGATTTTATTATCGCGATACGCGATATTGTGTTGTGAAGCAAATAGCATTCACGGCTGCCGGCACCAGGCAATGGATCAAACTTTCGTCGGATATACGTCGGCGGATCGATGCCCGCCTGACGGAGTTTGCGATCAGCGGCAAGGGCGACGTGAAGCGGCTCAAGGGTCGCAAAGGTTCACGCTTGAGGATAGGTGACTGGCGGGTGATCTTTTACGAAGAGAGCGGTTCGATTGTCGTCGTCGCGGTCGGACACCGGCGAGAAATATACGACTGAGGCAGGGTCATGAATGTTCGGTTTCAGAAGACCGCTCGTGGCGAGGTAGCGATCCTTCCGCGGAAGGAATACGAAGCACTGGTTATGAAAGCGGCAGAGGCGGACGAGGATGCCGGCACTGGCCGCCTCGTAGCGCGCGCTCGTAGCGAGGTTGCAGCGGGTGCTCCGTTGCTGCCAAAGCAGGTGGTCGACCGCTTGGCCAAAGGCGAGAATCCGGTTCGGGTATTGCGCGAGTGGCGCGATGAGACCCAGCTTTACCTGTCCTTTAAGACCGGTCTCAGCCAGGGCTACATATCGGATGTTGAGACGGGCCGGCGGACCGGCACGGTGGCAGCGCTGCGCCGCATTGCTGTTGTGCTCAGGGTGCCACTTGATCTTCTCGTCTCCGCTTGACCAGGGCGCGCGCAAGCACAATCGAGAATGCTACGCCCGCAGTACGCCGCCGGTGCGTTTGCCGACCTCGGCGACGATTTTTGCCGCCAGCGCTTCGATCTCGGCATCGGTCATGGTCTTGTCGCGCGGCTGAATGGTGACGGCGATGGCGATCGACTTTTTGCCGGGCTCAATGCCTGGACCTTCGTAAACGTCGAACACGGCCACGCCTGCGATCAGCTTACGGTCGGCGGATTGCGCGGCGCGCACCAGATCGGCCGCCTTTACGCTACGGTCGACCACGAAAGCAAAGTCGCGATCGACCGGCTGGAATGGTGAAAGTTCGAGCGCCGATTTGGCGCGTGTGGCTTTCGCCTTCGGCTCCGGGATGCGCTCCAGAATGACCTCGAAGGCGACCAGCGGACCTTCAGCGTCGAGACCCTCAAGCGCGCGCGGATGCAACTCGCCGAAATGGCCGAGCACGTTCTGCGGCCCAATCTGAATTGTGCCGGAGCGGCCGGGGTGAAACCATGCCGGCGCGCCGGGCACCACTTGCATCGCTTGCGCCGACGCCCCAACCGCCGTCAGCACCGCAAGCGCGTCGGCTTTGACATCAAATGCGTCGACTTCACCGTCGCGTTTGGTCCAGTGGCGGCCGATGCCGGACGGCTTGGCCAGCGCGCGGCGAATTCCAGCGGCAGCGGTGAACTGGTCCTGCGGCGCATCACCGCGGAACACCTGACCGACTTCGAATAGCGCGACATCAGGAAAACCGCGATCAGCATTCTTCTGCGCGGCAGTGACCAGACCCGGTATGAGGCTCGGCCGCATGTCGGAAAGTTCGGCCGCGATCGGATTGGCAAGCGACAGCTCCGCCTGACCGCCGCCGAATTGTTCAGCCTGCTTCTTGCCGATGAACGACCAGGTCACGGCCTCGACCAGGTTGCGCGCCGCGAGTGCGCGCCTGGCCTTGCGCGTTCGCTGCTGAATCGGTGTCAGCACCGGCATGCGCGGGACTTCGCCACGATCGAACGGCGTCAGCGGCACCCGATCGACGCCGAGAATACGCACGACTTCTTCGACGACGTCGGCTTTGTTTTCCACATCGGCCCGCCACGACGGCGTCGCGACCTTCACCCGCTCACCGTGACCGGCGACGAAAAAGCCGAGACGTTCGAGCGCGCCGCGCATCTCCGGTAGCGGCACGGCGAGGCCAGCCAAACGCTTGACCTCGGACAACGGAAAATCGATGACGCGTTCGAGTGGCTCGGCAGTGCCGACGACGGCGACCTCCGATGGAGAGCCGCCGCACAGTTCAAGCACCATGTGCGTCGCCAGATCGAGTCCCGGCACCATGAAGATCGGATCGACGCCGCGCTCAAAGCGGTAGCGGGCATCGGAATTAATGCCAAGCTTGCGTCCGGTTTGCGCAATATTGGGCGGATCCCACAACGCGGATTCGATCAGCACATCGGTAGTCGCGGCGGAGCAGCCGGTTTTCTCGCCGCCCATGATGCCGGACAGAGATTCAACACCCTCCTCGTCGGCGATCACACAGATCGAGTCGTCGAGGGCATAGGTCTTGCCATCGAGCGCGAGCAGCGTTTCGCCGGCGCGCGCGCGGCGGACCACGAGATTGCCCCGCACTTTGGCGGCATCGAACACGTGCAGCGGCCTGCCACGGTCGTAGGTGACGAAGTTGGTGATATCGACGAGCGCATTGATCGGTCGCAGCCCGATCGCTGTCAGCCGCTTTTGCAGCCAATCGGGCGACGGCCCGTTCTTGACGCCACGCACCAGACGCAGCGCGAAAGCGGGACACAACGGCGGCGTGGTGCCGAAGTCGAGCGCAACATTCACCGGACACGGAAATTCGCCTTTGATCGGCCTGACCGCGGCATCCTTGAAGCTTCCCATGTCGGCGGCGGCGAGATCGCGGGCGATGCCGTGCACGCCGGTACAATCGGCGCGGTTCGGCGTCAGGTTGATCTCGATTACTGGATCGTCGAGGCCGGCCCACTGCGCATAGTTGGCGCCGACCGGCGCATCGTCGGGCAATTCGATGATGCCCTTGTGATTGTCGGAAATTTGCAGCTCGAATTCGGACACCAGCATGCCCCGGCTTTCAACGCCGCGGATGGTGCCGACCTGCAGCGTCATGTCTTTGCCGGGGATGAAAGCGCCCGGCGGCACGAACACACCCTTCATGCCGGCGCGCGCATTCGGTGCGCCGCACACCACCTGGATCGGCGCGCCGCTGCCGGTGTCGACCATGCATACGCGTAACCGATCGGCATTGGGGTGCTGATTTGCCTCGGTAACGCGGGCGATGACGAACGGCGCGAGAAGTTTGGTTTTGTCCTCGATGCGCTCGACTTCAAGCCCGATCATGGTGAGCTTGTCGGCAAGCTCGCCGAGCGGGCGATCGGTATCGAGATGCTCCTTGAGCCAGCCGAGGGTGAATTTCATCATAGGCGCGCATCTCCGCGCACGCGCGGCAAAGTCACGAGCTTAATCCCCCCGCCAGAGTCGGCAGGTCGAGAGGGCGGAAACCGTAATGGGAGAGCCAGCGCACGTCGGCCTCGAAGAAGGCACGCAGGTCCGGCATGCCGTATTTGAGCATGGCGATGCGATCGATGCCCATGCCCCAGGCAAAGCCCTGGTACTCGTCGGGATCGAGCCCGCAATTTCGCATTACGTTCGGATGCACCATGCCGCAGCCGAGGATTTCCATCCAGTCATCGCCTTCGCCGAAGCGGATCTCGCCCTTGTCGCGCCGACACTGGATGTCGACTTCGAGCGACGGTTCGGTGAACGGAAAGAACGACGGCCGAAAGCGCATCTTGACGCGATCGACTTCAAAGAACGCTTTGCAGAACTCTTCCAGAATCCATTTCAGATGGCCGAGATGCGAGCCTTTGTCGATGACCAGACCCTCGACCTGATGAAACATTGGCGTGTGGGTCTGATCGGAGTCGCTACGATAGGTGCGGCCGGGAATAATGACGCGGATCGGCGGCTTCTGGCTCAGCATGGTGCGCACCTGAACCGGCGAGGTGTGCGTGCGCAACAACAGGCGCGAGCCGTCCGGCTTCGGGTTGAAGAAGAACGTGTCGTGCATGTCGCGCGCCGGATGCCCTTCCGGGAAATTGAGTTTGGTGAAGTTGTAGTCTTCGGTCTCGATGTCGGGGCCTTCGGCAACAGCGAAGCCCATATCGGCGAAAATCGTGGTCAATTCGTCGACCACTTGGGTGATCGGATGAACGCGCCCGATCTCGGACGGCGCCTCGCGCACCGGGAGCGTGACGTCAACGCTTTCGGTATTAAGCCGCGCCTCAAGCGCCACGTTCTTCAACGCCTCGCGGCGTGCACCAAGCGCCGAATTGACGCGGTCCTTAAGGCCATTGATCAGCGGCCCTTGAGTCTTCCGCTCCTCGGGCGGCAGGGTACCGAGGGTCTTCAACAACGCCGTAACCGAGCCGCTCTTGCCGAGCGCCGCGACGCGCACTGCTTCGATCGCGGCCTCATCGCTTGCGGCGGCGACTTCGGTCAGGATTTGCTGTTCAAGCTGGGCGGTATTGGACATGTCAGTCGGCTTTGGCTGCGGTCAATCCGGCATGACCGGGAGATCGGTATCGTGCGGCCGGCCGCCCGCTTGTGTCAGCATGCAGTGGACCTGACCGCGATGATGGGTCTGGTGATTGAACATATGGGTGACCAGCATCCAGCGCGGCCTGGTCCATTCGCGTTTAGTCGCGGCCGAATAGTAGGTTTGATCAGCCGCCAGCCAAGCGGCCTCGATGGTATCGGCCCAGTCGATGATTGTCTGATCGAAACGCACCCGTTCGGCCATGAGTCCTGGCCAGTCCGGATAGAGCGTGACCGATTCCAGAATTCCCGCCTGTGGTTTCGGCACGTCGGCGAAGCGGCTCATCCAAATCTGGTCGCCCCACAATAGATGGCTCAACGTCTTGTGGATCGAGCCGAAGAACGCGCCGCGCTCACGACCGCGCTCCTCTGCAGACAGCTTGTCGGCAACGCCGTAGAGGTTTTCGTTCTGCCATCGATTGTAGCGCGCCATGCGCTGCACGTAGGCGCGGTCGATCATGGCGCGCTCGATGGTGAGAGCGACCGGGCCATGACTCTCACGCCGCGAGTGCGGATTTGGCCTGCCCGACGATAGCCTCGAACGCCGCCGGTTCGCTAATCGCCAAATCCGAAAGCACCTTGCGGTCGACCATGATGCCGGCCTTGCTCAAGCCCGCGATGAAGCGGCTGTAGTTCAGGCCGAAAGGACGCACCGCCGCGTTGAGCCGTTGAATC
>Ga0335083_10000710_pt1 | contig 48774 bp, 46 predicted proteins | sample Lox_Sample_42_FD_206716 | JGI IMG/M metagenome (GOLD analysis project Ga0335083, IMG submission 206716) | Soil microbial communities from Loxahatchee National Wildlife Refuge, Florida, United States - Lox_Sample_4.2 | ecosystem: Environmental > Terrestrial > Soil > Wetlands | place: USA...
GAAACCTGCCCACGTTAAATATGGGCGTTTACCCAAAAAACTTGTGAATCAGCCTAAAAATCGCGCGAGAACTCGGATGAGGCTCGGCCCGCCACAGACGCTCCGGTTCCGGCTCGTCCTCGCAGCGGCCGGATCGATCCTTGTCGCGCTCGTGCTGTTCGGAGTCGTCACCGTGCTCCTCGTCGGCCACGAGCTGCGTAGCTCGCTCGACAGCGCGCTGCGCCAGCGAGCACAGGAGGTGGCCGAACTGGCGGTCTCCGCCCCCGCGGTGCTGAACGCGCCGGGCGCACTCGAGACCCCGGTGTCGGGGCGGTCGATCGCGGTCGAGGTGGTCGACGCTCGCGGCCGGATCGTGGCCCGGTCGCTGACGCTCGGAGCGGGGCTGCTGCCCGAGGACAGGTTGGCTCGTGCCGCCCGGGTCTCGGGTGCGACCGGCTTTGAGGACATCGAACTCGACGGTCGGCCGTTCCGGCTGTTCGCGGCGCCGATCGCGCTGAGCGGCCCGGCCGGCGGCGGCGCGGTGCTGGTCGCGTCCGACACCTCCGACATCTCCCACACGACCGCGCATCTCGGCGTGCTCGTGATCCTGACCGGCGCCGGGGCGGCGTTGCTGGGGGCGCTGCTCGCGGCCGCGCTCACCCGTCGCGGGCTTCGACCGTTGCGTCGGCTGGCCGCCGGCGCCGGCGAGATCGAACGGACCGCGGACCCCTCCCGGCGGCTGCCGGAGCGTGCGGTCGCCGACGAGATCGGGCAGCTCACCGGAGTGCTGAACCGGATGCTCGCGTCGCTCGAAGCCGCGCGTGCCGGCGAGCGGCGATTCCTGGCCGACGCCTCGCACGAGCTCCGGACGCCCGTGACCACCCTGCTCGGGAACGTCGAGTTCGCCGCCCGTCACGGCCCCGATCCCGAGGTGCTCGAAGAGCTCCAGCGCGACGCGCGCCGGCTCGCGCGGCTGGTCGACGATCTGCTCGCGCTCGAGCGGGTCGACGCCGGGGTGGAGGCGGGTCGGGAGGTCGACCTCGGGGAGGTCGTGCGCGGCGTCGTGGGCGCTCACGCGAGCGAGGACAGCGGTCGCGTCGAGACCGCCGACGTCGATCATGCGTTCGTCCGCGGCGACGAGCGCGCGTTAGCGCGGGCGGTAGAGAACCTCGTCGAGAACGGTCTGGTACACGGCCCGGCCGGGGGCCGGGTGACGATCTCGGTGTCGCGGGCCAACGGATCGGCGCTCGTCACCGTGAGCGACGAGGGACCGGGGCCGGATCCGGCGGACCGCGACCGTCTGTTCGAGCGGTTCTGGCGAGGCGCGGGCGCGTCGGGGAGGCCGGGCTCAGGGCTCGGGTTGTCGATAGTCTCGGCGATCGTCGATCGCCACGGGGGAAGGATCCTCGTCGACGGGTCGTCATTCACGCTCGAGCTCCCCGCTCTCGAGCACGAGCCGTCCGTTTCCTGAATTCTCATATTGGTCTTATCGTGCGGTGATTCTCTGTTGCGGAAGTGACCACGAACAATGATCGATCGCGGGCCGTGCTGGCTCGCGACGCGGCGCTGCACCGCGTGAGGCGTACGCGGCGGTGGGTGATCGCGGGTGCCGCCGGGCTGACGGCCGGTTTCGCAGCGCTGGTCTCGGCCGTGGCGCCGGGGCGGTCGCTGGCATCGAGATCGGCGGCGCGGACCGAGGCGTCGGCCGGCGCGAGCTCGTCATCCGTAGTTCCCAAACTCCCGCCGTCGGCGAATCCGGACTCGCTCGGGCTGCAGAGCCCGTCGCAGCCGCCACAATCCGCACCCAGCCTGCCACAGACGAACACCACGCCGGCGCCACAGCCGGACCCCGCACCAGCGCCGCAGTCGAACCCGACACCGGCGCCACCGTCGTCCGGGAGTGGGGGCGGCGGCGTCGTTTCGGGGGGCTCGTGAGCGACCGACATGCGCCAGTCCGAAGAATGCGCGACGCTCGAAGCGTTCGGAAGCACCGCGCTCGTCGCGGTCACTGAAGCCGGCGCGCTCGATACGGCAAAGGCCGTCGTCGAGCGGACGATCGCCGAGTTCGACCACGCGTGCTCGCGGTTCCGCGACGACTCCGAGTTGTCAGCCGTCAACGCTGCCGCCGGCGCGGCGGTACGCATCGGACCCGTGCTGCTCGAGGCCGTGACCGTCGCGCTGCGCGCCGCCCGGCTCACCGGTGGCGACGTCGATCCGACGGTCGGGCGGGCGCTGATCTCGCTCGGCTACGACCGCGACTTCGCGGCGCTCCCGCGCGCGGACCGCGACGGCGTGCCGCAGGTCGGCGCGCGCCCGATCGCGTCGGTTCCGGGCTGGCGGACCGTGACCGTCGACCTCGAGCGAAGCACGATCCGCGTCGCCGGCGGAGTCAGCCTCGACCTTGGCGCCACCGCAAAGGCGCTGGCCGCGGACCGAGCGGCGGCGGAGGCGAGCGCCGCCGCCGGCTGCGGCGTCCTTGTGTCGTTTGGCGGCGACCTCGCGATCGCCGGGCCTGCGCCGGGTGAGGGATGGCGAGTCCGCGTGACCGACGACCACCGCGCTGGGTTCGACGCTCCCGGCCAGTGGATCCTGCTCGGCTCCGGCGGGCTCGCCACCTCGAGCACCGCGGTCCGCCGCTGGCGAACGGGCTCCGGGAGCGCGCATCATCTGATCGATCCGCTCACCGGGCGGTCGGCCGCGAGCGTCTGGCGGACGGTCAGCGTGTCCGCCGGCTCGTGCGTGGACGCGAACATCGCCAGCACCGCCACGATCGTCCGCGGCGAGTCCGCGGCGTTGTGGCTCGAGGCGCTGGCCCTGCCGAGCCGGCTCGTGCGCGCGAACGGCACCGTTCTTCATGTCGGGGGCTGGCCGTCCGACGGCGACGACCTGTCACTCGTGGGAATCGGCCCGGCGGCGCTGAGCCTGGTCCCGGAGGGCCCGAGCTCGTGAGCCTCGCCGCCGGCGCCACGCTCAGCCCCAGCGCCTACTGGTACCTCGCGCGCGGCACCGGCGCGGTCGCACTCGTGCTGCTGACTGCCAGCGTCGTCATCGGGATCCTCGGGTCGGTGCGGTTCGTGGCCCAGCGGTGGCCGCGGTTCGCGATCGACGCGGTCCATCGCGACGTGTCGCTGCTGGTGCTGGTCGTGCTCGCGATCCACATCGTCACGAGCGTGCTCGACGGGTTCGCGCCGATCACGCTGCTCGACGGGGTGATCCCGTGGCGCTCGCCGTACCGGCCGCTTTGGCTCGGCCTTGGCACGCTGTCGTTCGACCTTCTCGTCGCGATCGCCGTCACCAGCCTCGTCCGCCGCCGGCTCGGCTATCGCGCGTGGCGCGCGGTCCACTGGCTCGCGTACGCGAGCTGGCCGGTCGCGGTGCTGCACGGCCTCGGGACGGGCAGCGACGTCAAGCAGTGGTGGATGCTGGCGCTGACCGTGGTCTGCATCATGGCCGTGCTGATCGCGGTATGGGCACGCATCGCCTACGTCGGCTCGGACCACGCCGGCGTCCGCGCGCCGGCGACCGCGCTCGCGGTGATCACCCCGATCGGGCTGATGATCTTCACGCTGGCGGGTCCGCTCCAGCGGGGCTGGGCGAAGCGCGCGGGTACGCCGGGGTCGCTGCTGGGCGTCGCTCCGTCCCGAACCCCCTCCGCCCCCACCGCCCCGGGATCGACGAACGCGATCGGCGCCCCGTTCACCGCGAGCCTGTCCGGGAGCGTGCGCCAGAGCGCGGCGCCGGGCGGGTCTGTGGTCGACCTGACGACGCGCGTGAGCGGCCAGGTCCGGGGACGGTTCCGAGTCCGGATCGCGGGCGAGCCGATCGGCGGTGGTATCTCGATGACCGGCAGCCAGGTCGACCTGGCGCTCGCCGGGGTGCCGTCGGTGCTCGAGGGCAGGATCGGCGAGCTGCGCGGCACCGAGTTCAACGCCCGGGTGACCGACAGCCAGGGGTCGGTGGTCGACCTTCACGCCGTGCTCCAGATCGACGGCCAGAGCAACACGGTGACGGGCACGTTGTCGGGCGCGCCGGGGTAGCCAGGTGATGACGTTCGCCGACGGCCACGACGGACTGCCAAGGCTGCTGGCCGGGCTGGAGCCCGGTGGCGGCGCGGTATCGCTTGCCGCGCACACGCGGGTTCACGGTCCGCTACCGCGGGTGGTCACACACCAGCTGATCGAGGAAGTCGAGAGGAGCGGGCTGAGGGGCAGGGGCGGCGCGGACTTCCCGACCGCGCGTAAGCTTCGCGCGGTGGCCGAGCGCCGGCGGGTCGGGCCGGTGATCGTCAACGGCTCGGAGACCGAGCCGGCGAGCGCCAAGGACCGCTTGCTCCTGTCCAGGCTTCCGCATCTGGTGCTCGACGGCGCGGTGCTCGCCGCCGACGCGGTCGGATCGCGCCAGGTGATCGTCAAGGTCGGCGAGAACGCGGTCGACGCGGTGGCGGCGCTCGACGCCGCGATTGCGGCGCGCGATCGGGATCCGGTGTCGATCGAGGTCGTCACGGCGCCGGAGGGGTACGTCGCCGGCGAGGAGAGCGCAGTCGTCCACTACCTCAACGGGGGGGATCAGCTACCGACGTTCATCCCGCCGCGACCGTTCGAGCGTGGCTACCGCGGGCGCCCGACGCTGATCCAGAACCCCGAGACGCTCGCGCAGGTCGCGCTCGTGGCGCGATTCGGGTCGCGCTGGTACCGCGAGCTCGGCACGGTCGCCGATCCAGGCTCGGCGCTGGTCACGATCACCGGTGCGGTCAGGGCGTCCGGCGTCTACGAGCTTGCGTTCGGGACGGCGATGAGCGACCTGCTGGCCGCGGCGGGCGGGCCTTCGGAGCCGCTCCGGGCGCTGCTCGTCGGCGGATATTTCGGGACCTGGATGGAGGCCTCGCGGGCCAAGGCGTTGCGGCTCGCTCGAGAGGACCTGCGCACCGTCGGGTGCACGCTTGGGTCGGGCGTGCTGATCGCGCTCGGCGAGAGCTCGTGCGGCCTGCACGAGAGCGCGCGCGTGATCGCATATCTCGCGGGACAGTCGGCCGGCCAGTGCGGCCCCTGCGTGTACGGGCTGCGGGCGATCGCCGATTCCGTCGCCGCACTCGCGGACGGCGTCGCCCACCCTTCCGAACACCGTCGCGTGCTCGGGTGGACGTCCGACGTGCGCGGGCGGGGTGCGTGCCATCACCCCGACGGCGCGGCGCGGTTCGTCGAGAGCGCGCTTTCGGTGTTTTCCGAGGAGATCGAAGAGCACCGTTCCGGGCGTTGTCGCGCGGTCCCGGCCGGATTGCCGCTCGGCGGCCCGGCCGTCGCCGGGGGACGGCTTCGATGAGCCGGCGGCTCCGCGTCAACCCGATCACCTGCGAGGCGCACGGCCTGTGTGCGGAGCTCCTGCCCGAGCTGATCCGGCTCGACGACTGGGGCTACCCGATCCTCGACGACTCCGCGGTGCCGTCCGAGCTCCTCGGCCTGGCCCGCCGCGCGGTCGACGCGTGCCCGACCCTGGCATTGCTGCTCGACGACGATGCCTAGACCGAGCGCTTTTCGACTTGCCCGCGCTGGTAGTTGCCGCGCAGTAACGCCAGCGCACGCTCGACGCCTTCGTCTGTCTCGAGTGGGACGGTCACCCAGCCCGAGTCGTGCTCGGGTGAAAGCGGCACATCCGCCACCGCGTCGCCGTGGAGGTGGCCTAGCTCGCGCCCGTCGAGGCGCAGCACGACCGATCCAAAGTCGCCGTTTGCGCGGTGCACGCCTGGCCAGCTCAGGGCCTCGCCGATGATCCGCTCGGCGACCGAGCCTTCGCGGCCGCGAACGTAGCTGAGCAGGCCCGCGTCGTCGGCGTTGCCGAGACCCTCCAGCTTTTCGGGATCGAGGGTTAGGTCGACGGTGTTGATCAAGCCGCCGCTGACGGTGAAGCCGATCGCGCCGAGGAGGCCTTGACCGGTCTTGAGGAGAAGGCCAGCCTGGCCGTTGACCGCCGCCCGATGACACCGCGTCGCGAACCGGGGCCCGGATGCAGCGAAACTGCGCGCGACGTCGGCCGCGCCGGTCAGTTCCTGCTGGAGCTCGCGCCCGCCGTGGGCACGGAACACCACGTCCGGGTCGAGCACCGCTAACAGCGCCTCGAAGTCTCCGGCTCTGGAGGCGGCGAGGAACGCATCTACGGCCTGGCGCTGCGTGGCGAGATCGCCGTCGGGCTGGGGCATCGACCCGCGGACCCGGCGCCGCGCCTGACGGACACGCCTCGCCGCACCTCGTCCACGCCCTGCACCACGCGTTTGTGTCGGCGCTGGCCGCCGGACTTAGGGTCGCCGCCGCCGCCGCCGCCGTCGCCGTCGTCGGCGCGCTACTCGCCCTGTGGCTGATCGGCCCGGCTCGTACACAGTCCGCGGAACGACGTCCAAGCGAACAGCGTGCGCCCGAAACGGTCACGGCTTGACGGTCTCGTGCCCTCACGCGAGGTCGAGCTGCCACCAACCGACGTCCCACCACGCTCCGAGCTTGAAGCCGAGCCGCCGGTATACGCCGACGAGCTCGAAACCACATGCCTCGTGGAAGCCGACGCTGGCGTCGTTGGGCAGCGCGATGACTGCGAGCGCGGTCCGGTAGCCCTGCGCGGCGAGCCGCCCGAACAGCTCCTTGTACAGCGCTCGCCCGGCGCCGCTCCGGTGGTGACCGGGATCGACGTACACGGTGACCTCGGTCGTCCACCGGTAGGCGGCGCGTTCCCGATGCGGGCAGGCGTAGGCGTAGCCGAAGACCTCGCCCGCGTCGACGGCGACGAGCCACTCGTGGGTGTTCGTCAACCGGTCAATGCGCGCCGCCATCTCGGCCGCGGTGGGTGGCACGTCCTCAAATGAGATCACCGTGTCGCTGACATACGGCGCGTAGATCGCGGCGACCGCCTCCGCGTCGCGGCCGCTGTCGGCGCGGCGGATGTCCATGATTATCCGAGCGGCCCCCGTGCCACCGACCGATTATCCCAGCCACGGATCGGGCCCGAGATCACCTGCACAACCTGCCATGGCGGCGCCAGGCTGGGACCGTGGCAGATCGCGCGTGCCCCACACGCGGAAGATGCCATGGTTCGCCGCGCGAGGCTCGAATGGCAGGCGATGCATGTCCATGGTCCCGTAAGCGCCCGGCGCCCGAGATCCGTCCACGCCTCACCGTCAAGCTCGCCCGTATGTAGTCTCGATCGCAGTCCGAACCAGGAGGAACAGACCCTTGAACCTGACCGACGAGCAGCGCGCGTTCGTCGAGGCGATCCGCGACTTCGCCAAGCGCGAGTGCGGGACGCGCGAGCAACGCGACGCGCTCACCCACAACGGGACCGAGCCCCACAACCCCGAGATCTACGCGAAGATCGCCGAGCTCGGCTGGCTCGGTGCCGCGATCCCGGAGGAGTACGGCGGCTCCGGCGGTGGCTCGGTGGACCTGTGTCTGCTGTGCGAGGAGTTCTCCCGCGGCCTGATCCCGATGGGGTTCTTCCCGGTGACGATGATGTCGGCGCGGCCGGTCGAGCTGTTCGGGACCGACGAGCTGAAGGACGAGATCCTGCCCCGGATCGTGGCCGGCACCGTGTACGCGATCGCGATGTCCGAGCCCGAAGCGGGCTCCGACGTGGGCAATCTGTCCTGCCGGGCCGAGCGCGCCAACGGCGGCTGGGTGGTCAACGGGCAGAAGACCTGGATCACAGGCGCCCATGCGGCCGACCACATCCTGCTTGTGTGCCGCACCTCGCGTACTGGCAACAAGCACGAGGGGCTCACGATGCTCTCGGTGCCGCGCGAGAGCGAGGGGCTCGAGATCCGAGGGATCGAAACGATGGGCGGCCGTGAGGTCAACGACATGTTCTTCACCGACTGTCACATCCCGTCTGAACGCGTCGTCGGTCGCCCCGACCACGCCTGGATGCAGCTCATGGCCGGACTCAACAATGAGCGGCTGATCATCGCGGCGCAGGCGCTGGGGATGGCGGAGCGCGCGTTCGAGGACGTGCTCGGCTACGTCAAGGAGCGCAAGCAGTTCGGCAAGACGATCGGCAGCTTCCAGACCGTGGCCCACCGGCTCGCGGAGCTCGCCACGGAGATCGAGGCCACCCGTCACCTCGTCTACGGAGTGGCCGAGATGGTGCAGGCCAACCCCGACAAGATGCTCCCGCGCGAGGCATCGATGGCCAAGCTAAAGGCGACCGAGATCGCCAAGCGCACGGCGTTGGAGGGCATGCAGATGATGGGCGGGTACGGCTACGCCACCGAGTACGACATGGAGCGCCACGTGCGACACACGATCGTCACCACGATCTACGGCGGCACCAGCGAGATTCAGAAGGAGATCATCTCCCGGTCACTGGGTTTGTGAGGGGCGGCGGCGTTCGCTGAGGAGCAACGCGAGACCGGTCGCGACCGTCACGAGTCCGATCACGCCGAGCGCGGTCTCGAGGCCCCCGCCGACGGTTGCGACATCCGCCTCGGCGACCTGCGCGCCGGCGACGCCGGCCCCGGCGGTGAACAGCGCGCCGGCGAGCGCGACCCCGAGGGCGGTGCCGAGTCCGCGGGTCATGTTGAGCATCCCGCTCACGACGCCGGCGTGCCCGCGAGGGGAAGTCGACATCACCCCGGCGTTGTTGGCGGGCGTGAACGACCCCAGGCCCACCCCGGTCAATCCCAGCCCGATCAGGATCCCGGCCGTCCCGTGACGCGTCGCGATCTCGAGCATCCCGACGCCGGCGAGGATCAGGCCGCCGGCGGTCAGCCAGCGAGAGCCGAGGCGGTTCACGAGCCGTCCGGCGAACGGCGCGGTGATCCCGATCGCGACCGGCAGCACCGCGAGCTGGAGGCCGATGAGCGTCGCGCTGTCGCGCTCGGCCGACAGGTAGTAGGGGACGACGAACAACGTCGCGAACAGCGCCAAATAGGACACCAGACCGCTGCCGAGACCGGTCGCCAGCCCTCGGCGGCGCAGGATCGAGAGATCGATCAGGGGCGCGGCGGCCCGGCGCTCACGTCGGACGAAACCGAACGCCGCGGCGACACCCCCGGCCAGGCACGCGAGCAGCACGCCGTTGGCGTAGCCCTCGCGGCCGGCGAGCGAGAGATAGACGAGCGGTCCCATCGCGGCGAGCGCGAGGAGCACCGCACCGAGGCCATCGGGCGCGCCGAGTTCACGACGAGACCGGCTGCGCGGCAACAGGAACCATCCGAGCGCGAGACCGATCGCCCCGGCCGGGAGATTCACGAGGAAGATCAGCCGCCACCCCGCGAGCGACAGAAGGATTCCGCCGATCGCGGGCCCCATCGCCAGGCCAAGCGCTTGCGCGCTGCCCTGCACGCCGATCCCCCGCCCGAGCATCGACGGCGGCATCGCCTCGGCGATCAGGGCGACGCTGTTGGCCTGCAACATGGCGGCGCCGATCGCCTGGAGCACGCGGGCGGCGATCAGGATCGCGAGCGTCGGCGCCACGCCGCAGAGCGCGGAGCCGGCGGTGAACACGCCGAAGCCGTAGACGTAGAGCAGCTTGCGCCCGACCGCGTCGGCGATTCTCCCCACCGTCGCCACCGTTGCGACCAGCACGAGCAAGTACGCGAGCGCCACCCATTCGACCGCGCCGAGGCTCGCGTGAAGATCAAGACCCATCCGGGGCAGCGCGAGCGTCACGATGCTCGCGTCGAGCTGTCCCATGAACGCGCCGATGCAGACGGTGCCCACCACGTACCAGTGCGCGTGGGGGCTCGCGCGAATCACCGCCGGCCGTCGCGGCTCGCGCAGTAGCTGCCGTCCGACCGACCTTGGTGCCAGGGCGGTATCGAGCAAGCGCGTCACACATCCATTTCAGCGCGTCGGCGGTCATAGTTCAAAGACGTCTTTCTGATTCAATTCACTGTAATTGCCTATGGATGATCGCCGGCTCAGATACTTCGTCGCGGTCGTCGACGAGGGCAGCGTGACCCGCGCGGCGCGGCGCCTGCATGTCGCCCAGCCTTCCTTGTCGCAGGCCATTCGCGCGCTGGAGTCCGAGCTCGGCGCGGACCTGTTCCATCGGGTCGGGCGCGGCCTGCGCATGTCCGCGGCCGGGGAGGCGTTCGTCGGTCCCGCTCGTCAGGTGCTCCGCGCCATCGACGAAGCCCGCGAGGCGATCACCGGGGTCGTCGAACTGAAGACGGGAAGGCTCGAGCTGGCCGCGCTGGCGACGCTCGCGGTCGATCCGATGGCGGACCTGATCGGGCGCTTCCGCGAACAGCACCCCGGCATCGAGGTCCGCGTCCACGAGCCCGAGAGCGCCGACGGCGTGCGGGCGCTCGTCCGGGACGGCACTTGCGAGCTCGGCGCCGCGCACTTGCCGCTCACCGGTGGACAGCTGATCGCCCACCCGCTCGGCGAACAGGAGCTGCTGTTCGTGCTGCCCCCGGGGTCGATCCCGCATAGCGATCGGCCGCTCGGCGCCCGCGAGCTCGCGAGGACGCCGCTCGTGGTCAGCCCACCCGGTACCTCGACCCGAATCCTGCTCGAGCAGGCTCTCACGGCGGTCGGGGTCACGCCCGAGATCGCCGTCGAGACCGCCGCCCGAGAGGCGATCGTTCCGCTCGTGCTCGCGGGGGCGGGCGCCGCGCTGCTTCCGGCGCCGCTCGCGCGCGGGGCGCAACGGCGAGGCGCCACCGTGCGCGGCGCCCGGCCCAAGATCACGCGCACCGTCGGCCTCGTTCACCGCGCCTCGCGGCTGTCGCCCACCGCGGCTGCGTTCCTCGCGCTCGCCGGGGTGCCCGGCTAGGCGATCGCCTCGGCCACGAAGGCGCGGACGAGCGCCGAGTCGTCGCCGGCGCGGGTGATCGCCACGAGCTCCGAGCGCGGCGCGCCCGCCACCGGGCGGTAGGCGACGCCGTCGAGCGCGAGACGGCTGACCGACGCCGGCACGAGCGACACGCCGGTTCCCGCCGCCACCAGCCCGATGATCGTGAGCATCTCGGGCGCATACTGGATCACCCGTGGTCCTGGGCCGGTGTCGGCCAAGGCCCCGATCAGCAGGTCGTGGAAGCCGGGCGCCTGGTCGCGCGGGAACAGCACGAGCGGCTCGGCCGCGAGCCGGCGGAGCGGAATACGGCCGAGCGCCGCCAGCGGATGGGCCGCCGGCAACGCCGCCACCGTCCGCTCGCGCAGGACCGTCTCCGCGCGCAGCGAGCCGTCCTCCTCGATCGGGGGGCGCACCAGCCCGACGTCGACGATGCCGGAGCGGACCGCGCGCAGCTGATCGACGGTCGAGCGCTCGCGCAGCTCGATCGCGACGCCAGGGCGCGCGGAGCGGAACCGCTCGACGGTCCCGGGGACGATCGACAGCAGCGCCGAGCCGACGAACCCGACCCGAAGCCGGCCGGTCTGTCCCGCGTCGATCCGTCGTGCCGTGGCGACCGCCCCGTCTAGCTCGGACAGCAGCGCCCGGGCGTCGCGCAAGAACGCCTCCCCGGCCGGCGTCAGTTCGACTCGCCGGCGGGTACGGATCAGCAGCTCGAGTCCGAGCTCGTGCTCGAGCGCCCGGATCTGCTGACTGAGCGGCGGCTGCGAGATGTGCAGCCGCTCGGCGGCGCGACGGAAGTGCAGCTCCTCCGCGACCGCGACGAAGTAGCGAAGCTGGCGTAGTTCCATGATTCGATCAGCGAATCAATAGAGCTTAATTACATATTGGACACGATCACAGACTCGGGCGTAGGTTTGGCGGTGCGAGACGCGTTCATGTCCTTCCTGCTCACGTGCCCCAACTGCGGCGTCCGCGAAGTGACCGACTTCGGTTACGGCGGCGAGATCTCCGCGCGTCCGAGGGCGCGCCCGACCCTCCGACAGCTCGGCCAGTACAACTACTTCCGCCGTAACGCCGCCGGAGTCCAGCGTGAGTGGTGGTTTCATCGCTCGGGCTGCCGCGCCTGGTTCATCGCCGAGCGCGACACGCGGACCAACGAGGTGCTGCTGATCGAGCTGCCCGGCGAACCCGGCACGGTTGGTCCCGCATGAGCCGTCTTCCGGACCAGCCCGGCGAGCTGATCAACCGGGGGAAGGTGATCCGGTTCACGTTCGACGGCAAGGCGGTCGAGGCCTACGAAGGCGACACCGTCGGATCGGCGCTCTACGCCGACGGCCGGCGCACGTTCTCTCGCAGCTTCAAGTACCACCGCCGGCGTGGGCTGCTGTGCTGCGCCGGTCAGTGCCCGAACTGCATCGTCGCCGTCGACGGTGCGCCGGGCGTTCGCGCCTGCACCGAGCCGGTCCGCGAGGGCATGCGGGTCGAGCACCTGAACGCGCAGCCCGGGCTCGACTTCGACGTGATGCGGACCACGGACCTCGTTGGGACAAAGTTCACGCCGCCGGGCTTCTACTACAAGACGTTCATCCGCCCGCGCAAGCTGTGGCCGGTCTACGAGAAGGTCCTCCGGCACGCCGCAGGCCTCGGGGTACTGCCCAAGCAGCAGCCCGAGCGCGAGTGGCGGACCGAGTATCGCCGGCGCCACGCCGACGTAATCGTGATCGGTGGCGGGACCGCCGGGCAGCGGGCCGCTGCGGCGGCGGCGGAGCAGGGCGACGACGTCGTGCTCGTCGACGAGGGGCCGCTCCCGATCGACCCGATCCCCGGGGTCGAGATTCTCGCTCGGGCCAGCGCGCTCGGATATTTCGACGGGATCGTCCCGGTATTTCAGGGCGACACGCTCCACCAGATCCGGGCCCGGCGCCACGTGTTCGCGACGGGTGCGATCGAGCAGCCCTTGGTGTTCGCCGGCAACGACCTCCCCGGGGTCATGCTCTCGGGCGGCGCGCTTCGCCTGATGCAGCTGTACGCCGTCATCCCGGGCACGCGCGCGGTGGTCGCGACCACGTCCGACCGCGGTTTGCACGCTGCGGCGACGCTCCACGACGGCGGCGTGCAGATCGCCGCGGTCGCGGACCTGCGCGAGAGCCGGAGCGCCGCGGCGCAGGAGCTGAGCGCGCGAGGGATCGAGGTGCTGGTCGGCCATCAGATCCTCGCGGCGAGGGGTAGCAAGGCGGTGGACGCGGCCGTGCTCGGGCCGATCGGCGTCGAGGGCGCGTCGGTGGAGCGGGCGGTCGACTGCGACCTGATCGTGGTCTCGGGCGGATTCGCCCCGGCGACGTCGCTGCTGCTCCAAGCCGGCGCACGGACGCGCTATGACGCCGAGCGGGGATGCTTCGTTTTGGACGAGCTGCCGCCGAACGTGACCGCCGTGGGCGACGTCGCAGGCGCCGACGAGGGTGAAACGCTTGCGGTGCCGCCACCGGTCGCCGGCGCCGGCCACGGCAAGTGCTTCGCGTGCCTGTGCGAGGACGTCACCGCCAAGGACATCAAGCTGAGCGTCGAGGAGGGGTACGACTCGATCGAGCTGTCCAAGCGCTACACGACCGTGACGATGGGGCCATGCCAGGGCCGGATGTGTCAGTTGCCGGCGATCCGGCTGATGGCCAAGGAGACCGGGCAGAGCCTCGAGCAGGTCGGCACGACGACGGCTCGCCCGCCGTGGGTGTCGGTGCCGATGGGGATCCTCGCCGGGCGCCCGTTCGAGCCCGCCAAGCGCTCCTCGATCCACGGCCGCCACCGCGAGCTGGGCGCGACGATCAGGTGGGCGGGCGACTGGCGCCGAGCGTACGACTACGGCGATCCCCAGGCCGAGGCGCTCGCCGTGCACCGGGCCGCGGGGCTGATCGATGTCTCAACGCTCGGCAAGCTGCTCGTCCGCGGACCCGACGCGGGCGAGTTCCTCGACCGCCTATACCCCAACCGCTTCAGCGATCTCGAGCCCGGCCGCATTCGGTACGGCGTGATCAGCTCCGACGCCGGCCGGATCGTCGACGACGGCACGATCTGCCGGATCGACGAGGACACGTTCTACGTCACCACGACCTCGAGCGGCGCCGGCGCCGTCGAGGAGTGGTTCTCGTGGTGGCTCGCGGACTGGCGGATGCGCGTGGAGCTGACCGATCTCACGCAGGGGTTGTCCGCGGTCAACCTCGCCGGTCCCCGCGCGCGCGAGATCCTCGGTGAGCTGACCGACCTCGACTGCTCGCCCGAAGCATTCAGGTACCTCGACGGCAAGCACGCGACGGTCGCCGGCGTTTCGTGCCTGATCCTACGGATCGGGTTCGTCGGCGAGGTCGGGTACGAGATCCACTTCGCGGCCGCATACGGCGAGCACGTCTGGGACGCGCTGATGCGGGCCGGCGCTGACAGGGGCATCCGCCCGTTCGGGCTGGAGCCCCAGCGGATCCTCCGCCTGCAGAAGATGCACATCCTCGTCGGCCAGGACACCGACTCGGAGTCGACCCCGTTCGGCGCGGCGATGCCGTGGATCGTCAAGCTCGACAAGGACGCTGACTTCATCGGCAAGTGGGCGCTCGAGCACTACGCCGACGAGGAGCCGGCGACCCGTCTGGTCGGGTTCACGCTTCCCAACGGGCACGTGCCGACCGAGGGCGCGGTGATCGTCGACGCGCTGGGCGCCCCGGCCGGTCAGGTGACGAGCGCGCGGTTCTCGCCGGTGCTCGACCGGGTGATCGGTATGGCCTGGGTCCCGAGCCCGTTCGCGCGCGACGGCTCCCAGGTGACGATCTCGGACGAGGGCACGATGATGACCGCCCAGGTCCAGACCCGGCCGTTCTACGACCCCGACGGGGAGGTGCTCCGATCGTGAGCCTCGCGTTTCTGAGCGTGGCGGCAGCCGACAACAACGCGGTCGCTCGCAGCCCGATGGAGCGTAAGGCGAAGGCCGCCGGCGCGCGGTTCGAGATCCGCGACGGCTGGAACGTCGCGGTCGATTATGGGTCGGAGCCGGGGCCGGTGGCATGGGCCGACGTCTCGCACCTGCGAAAGCTCGAGCTCCAGGGCGACGGGGTCCCCGGCGAGCTCGGCGAGGCGAAGCGCGAAGGCGACGCGTGGATATGTCAGCTGACTCCTACGAGAGCGCTGCTCATCGGAGGCGACCACGCAGCGCCACCGGACGCGGTCGACGTCACCACGTGCTTCGCGGCGCTCACGATCTTCGGACCTTATGTCCGGGAGGTGATCGCGCGCTTCTGCGCGCTCGACCTCCGCCCCCAGGTCGCACCTCCCGGCAGCTTCCGTCCCGGCTCGATCGCCCGCCAGCCCGGGATGATCCTCGTCGAGCACACCGACCGGTTCCTGCTCCTGTTCGGCTGGGCCGTCGGCGAGTACATGTGGACCGTCGTGGACGACGCAGCGCGCTCGCTCGGTGGCGGTCCTGTGGGGTTGGGAGCGCTGCAACATGCTTGACATCTTTCGCAAGCGCCGGATGTGGCGCCGCCAGGGCGAGCTGAGGAGCGCGTATGACGTCGTGATCGTGGGCGGCGGCTCCCACGGGCTGGCGGCCGCCTACTACCTGCAGAAGAACCACGGGATCCGAAGCGTGGCGGTGCTCGAAAAGCGCTACATCGGATCCGGCGCCGCCGGCCGCAACACCACGATCCTCCGTTCGAACTACAAGACGCCCGAGGGCGCGAAGTTCTACGACGCGAGCGTCAAGCTGTACGAGGGCCTGTCGAAGGACCTCAATTTCAACCTGCTGTTCTCTCAGTGTGGCCACCTGACCCTCGCGCACTCCGACCGGGCGATGTTCGTGATGGCCAACCGCGCGGAGGTCAATCGGCTGAACGGGATCGACTCTCGCGTGATCTACCCGGACGAGATCAAGCGCCTGGCGCCGGCGATGCAGGTGACAAACGAGGACGCCACGTTTCCGATCTTGGGCGCGCTGTACCACCCGCCCGGCGGGATCATCCGCCACGACGCGGTCGTGTGGGGTTTCGCGCGCGGCGCGGACCGGGGCGGCGTCGAGATCCACCAGGACACCGAGGTGCTCGGGATGGAGCGCTCGAACGGCCGGGTCACGAAGGTCCAGACGAGCCGGGGGACGATCAGCGCCGGCGCGGTGCTGAACTGCACGGCGGGATGGAGCACGCTGATCTGCGACATGGTCGGCGTGCCGCTGCCGATCACCACCCACATCCTCCAGGCGTGCGTGACCGAACCGATGAAGCCGCTGCTCGACGTCGTGATCGTCTCCTCGCAGATGCACGTGTACATCAGCCAGACCGACCGGGGCGAGTTCCTGATGGGCGCCGAGATCGAGCCGTGGACGACGTACCGGATGCAGGGCACGCTCAACTTCCTCCAAGAGGTGTCCCGCCACACGCTCGAGCTGTTCCCGCAACTCGAACGTGCGCGGCTTCTGCGAAGCTGGGCCGGCCTGTGCGATCTCAGCCCCGACTACAGCCCGATCCTCGGCAAGACCGAGGTCGAGAACTTCCATGTGAGCGCGGGGTGGGGCACGTACGGATTCAAGGCGGCCCCGATCGTCGGCCAGACGCTTGCGGAGCTGGTCGCCACCGGTCGCACCCCGGATTTGATCGCGCCGTTCGAGGTCGAGCGGTTCTACCGAGACAAGCTCGTCTCAGAGCTTGCGGCTGCGGCTGTCAGTCACTAGAAGGGACCAGGACCGGATGGACACAAGCACCGAGAAGGGGACACCGATGAAGACCAGCCTCGAGATCGCCCAGGAAGCAGAACTCATCCCGATCGATCAGGTCGCCGAGCGCGCCGGGCTCGAGGCTGATGAGATCGAACCGTACGGGCGCTACAAGGCGAAGATCGCCCTGTCGGTCCTCGAGCGGCTGAAGGGCCGCCCGGATGGCAAGCTCGTGTGCGTCACGGGGATGACTCCAACCCGGGCGGGCGAGGGCAAGACCACGACGCTCGTGGGTCTGACCCAGGGTCTCGGCGTGATCGGCAAGAACCCGGTGGCGTGCCTGCGCGAGGCATCGCTCGGTCCGGTGTTCGGGATCAAGGGCGGCGCGGCCGGCGGCGGGCTCACGCAGGTCGTGCCGATGGAGGACCTCAACCTTCACTTCACCGGCGACATCCACGCGATCGGCGCGGCCAACAACCTGCTCGCGGCGATGATCGACGCGTCGATCCTGCACGGGAACCCGCACCACATCGACGCGCTGCGCGTCGGCTGGCGGCGGGCCGTCGACATGAACGACCGCGCTCTGCGGCACATCGCGGTTGGGCTCGGCGGCCGGGCCAACGGGTACCCGCGCGAGACGGGCTTCGATATCACCGCGGCGTCGGAGGTGATGGCGATCATGGCGGTCTCGCGCGACCTTCAGGATCTGCGCCAGCGGATCTCGCGGATCACCGCGGCGTACTCGTTCGACGGCGCCAAGGCGATCACCGCCGAGGACCTCGGGGCGGCGGGCGCGATGACCGTGCTGCTCAAGGACGCGATCAAGCCGAACCTCGTGCAGACGCTCGAGGGCCAGCCGGTCCTCATGCACTGCGGTCCGTTCGCGAACATCGCGCACGGCAACAATTCCCTGATCGCCGACCTGATCGGGATGAAGCTCGGCGACTACGTCGTCACCGAATCTGGGTTCGGAGCCGACATGGGTATGGAGAAGTTCTTCGACATCGTCTGCCGGTTCGGGAAGCTCACGCCATCGGCAGCGGTGCTCGTGACGACCGTCCGGGCGATCAAGCATCACGCCGGACTCGAGGACGATCCCCGCGCCGAGCGCTCCGCGGCGCTCCAGGCGATCGAGACCGGCTTCGCGAACGTGCGGCGCCATCTCAACACGGTCCAGACCTTCGGCGTCCCGGCGGTTCTTGCCGTCAACCGCCGGCCCGGGGACACCAACGAGGAGGTCGAGCTTGTCAAGCGCCTCGCGCTCGAGGCCGGCGCGTTCGCGGCTGAGGCGAACGAGGGCTTCACCAAGGGCGGGGCGGGCGTCGCCGATCTCGCCTCGGCGGTCGTCGAGGCGTGCGATCAGCCGAACACGTTCCACCAGCTCTATCAGGACGACGAGCCGATCCAGGACAAGATCGAGGCGGTCGCGAAGCAGGTGTACGGGGCCAAGGACGTGTACTTCTATCCCGAGGCCGAGGCCAAGTTGACCCAGTTCACGCGCGAGGGGCTCGGGCACTTCCCGGTCTGCATGGCCAAGACCCACCTGTCGCTGTCGGCGGACGCGACGCTGCTCAACGCGCCCGAGAACTTCACCCTCCCGGTCAGGGACATCCGCGCGTACACGGGCGCCGGCTGGCTCGTCCCGCTGTGTGGTGACATCGTGCAGATGCCGGGGCTCGGGAAGACCCCGGCGGCGCTGAACATCGACATCGACTCCGAGGGTCGGACCGTCGGGCTTTTCTGAGCTCAAGTTCGGCGAGCTGCTCGAGGCCGTTGCGGCGCGGACCCCGGCGCCGGGCGGCGGCTCGAGCGCGGCCTGGACGTGCGCGGTGGCGGCCGCGCTCGTCGAGATGGCGGCGAGGTTCGCGCCCGAGGGTTCGGACGAGGCAGGGCGCGCTGCCGAGCTGCGAGCTCAGGCCGTCCAGCTGGCCGAGATCGAGCTGCACGCCTACGAGCCCGTGCTCGAGGCGCTCCGGCTGGCACGCGATGACCCCGACCGAATGGCCCGCGTCGACGTGGCCCGCGCCACCGCCTCGGAGTCACCGCTCGCGATCGCCCGCGTGGGTGCCGAGGTGGCGCAGCTGGCGGTTGACCTCGTACGCACCGGAAACCCCAACCTAGTCGGCGATGCGATCGCGGGCGCACTGCTCGCCGAGGCGGCCGCGCAGGCGGCCGCGCGGCTGGTGGCGATCAACCTGACCGAGGGGGCGTCCGTGCGTGAGGCAGCCGAGTTCGCGCGCCGCGCGCACGAGGCTCGGGACGAGGCGCTGAGCTGACGGGCCGATCCGTAGGATGCCGGCGATGGACCTCGGGAGGATCGGCGTCTGGAGCAGCTATCGCCAGTTCGGGATCGAACGCGCCGGCGAGGCGGCCAAGCTCGCCGAGCAGCTCGGGTACGGAACGTTGTGGGTGGGCGGCTCTCCGCACGCCCCGGACGTCCGCCCGGTGCTCGACGCGACGTCGACGCTCGCCGCCGCCACCGGCATCCTCAACGTCTGGATCAACGACCCGGGGGAGACCGCGATGGCCGCCGCGGGCTTGCGCGCGGACTTCCCCGGGAGGTTCATGCTCGGCATCGGCATCGGCCATCCCGAGGCGACGAGCGAATACGGCCGTCCGTTGACCACCATGCGGACGTTCCTCGACGGCCTCGACTCCGCACCCGACCCGCCCCCCGTCGATCAGCGGTGTCTGGCCGCGCTCGGTCCGAGGATGCTCGACCTCGCCGGCCAGCGCGCCGCGGGCACGCATACGTACTTCGTGCCCGTCGAGCACACGCGCTTCGCCCGCAAGCGGCTCGGACCGGGGAGGCTCGTGGCGCCCGAGGTGGCGTGCGTCGTCGATTCCGACTCGGTCCGCGCCAGGGCCGTTGCCCGCCAGTACGCGAGGATGTATCTCGGTCTGGGCAACTACACGCGCAACCTGCTCAAGTTCGGCTTCGCCGAGGCCGATCTCTCCGGCGGAGGCTCCGACCGGCTGATCGACGCGGTCATTCCACACGGCGACGCCCGAGCGATCGCCGAGGTCGTCCACGCGCACCTCGACGCGGGCGCCGACCACGTTTGTCTCCAGCCGCTCGGCGAGGACGGCATTCCCCACGAGTCATGGACCGCGCTCGCGAACGTGTTGATCGACTAGCCGCCCGACCCAGGGCGGCCCCGTACGAGCGGCGCGCCGGCGTCGGCTAGATGTCGATGCGGGCCACTGATCCGATCTCCAGGGCGACCCAGAGCGCGCCGTCGGGGCCTATCGCCAGGCCGTGGGGTTCGCTTGCCGCGGACAGGCTGATCTCGCACATATTTCCGTCGGCGGTCACGCGCGCGACGCTGCTGTTACCCCACTGGCTGAGCCAGCAGCCGCCGCGGGCGTCGGCGACGATCGCGTGAGGGCGTGCGTCACGGTCAGGCAACGCGAACTCGCGGATATCGCCATCCGGACTGATACGACCCACCTGTCCGGCGGCGATCTCGACGAACCAGATCGCGTCGGATGTCGCGGTGATGCCGACCGGCCCGGCTTCGGACGTGGGAAGCGGATAGACCCTGACGTCGCCGTCGGTGGTGAGCCGTCCGATCGCATGAGCCTGATTGAGCGTGAACCACAGCGCGCCGTCGGGACCGGCCGTGATCATCGAGGCCATCGCGCCGCTTGTGGGGAGGGGGAATTCGGCGATATGTCCGTCGGTGCTGATGCGTGCGATCTGATCGGTTCCCATCGCGGTGATCCACAGCGCATCGTCGGAGCCGACGGCGATCCCGAATGGAGCGCTTCCGGCCGGAAGCGGGAAAACGGTGGTGTCCCCGCTTGTGGTGATGCGTCCGATCCGGTCGTCGCCAGGGCGGGTGAACCACAAGGCCTCGTCCGGCCCGGTCACGATCTGGGAGGGGCGGCACGTGGCTGAATCCAGTTCGTACAAATCGAGGCGACCGCCCGGCTCCAGACGAGCGATCTCACCGGCGTGCACGAGCGTGATCCAGAGCGCCCGATCGGGACCGGCGGTCAGAGCGTACGGACCAGATCCCGGCGCCCCGACCGGAAGCTCGCGAATCGGTGGTGGCGACGAACCGTCGTGTGTCATCTATCCGGCGAGGACCGTCGCCGTAGCCGTGCGGCGATGCCGTCGAGGAGAAAGCTCAGAGCCAGGTCGAACTGTTCGGTGGCGCTGGCGACATGGGGGTCCGCCATCCAGCTCGACAGGATCGGATAGTCGCCGCCGGCCGCAGCCAGGTCGCGCACGGCCGTGATGGCGCGGGCCAGCTCATCCGGGTTCGCCAAGCCGTACCGCTCCTCCATGGCCCGCTCTTCGACGCCCTGGAGCGCGCTTCCGAAGATGTGCCGGTCGATCATCGCCGCGTAGCTCATCGCGGCGGCGGTGGAGGCGCCGTGGCGGGTCAGGGTCCCGAGCATGGCCTCGGTGCGGCGCATCATGTTCGGACCCAGGGGCGGGCGGCTGTAGACGAGCTGGGCGTACCAACCGTGCCGCATGACCATCTCCCAGGTGTGCGAGGCGATTGGTTGGATGTCTGCCCGCCAGGACCGCCCGGGCCGTCTGGGGAGCTCCACCTCGGCGATGACATGGTCGAGCATGAGATCGATGAGGCCGTCCTTGCTCGACACGTAGCGGTAGAGGGCCATCGCCGAATAGGACCCCAGCTGGCTGGCCACCGCGGCCATGGTCAGCGCGTCGGTGCCACCGTCGTCCGCAACCTCGACGGCCGCTCGCACGATCTGTTCCCGGTCGAGCGCACGCGGCCGGGGCGGAGCCGGCTGTAGCCAGATCAGCGGGCCCGGGGCATCCTCTCGCCGCTTTGCCACGAGCGGAGAGTTTACGCTATAAACATAACGTGTACTATGTAAACGTTGGGTAGTTCGAGGGAGGGGATCATGTCGCCCACACAGTTCCAGCCATCAGGTATTCGTCTTGGGATCGCCCGCGGCGTGAGCTACGGCCTGTTCGGGCCTCCGGACCAGTTCGTCGCCCCGAGCCGCGACCTGGGCGCCGGACTGGTGCGCGTGTACGTGTACTGGGGCCAGGTTCAACCGGAGCCGGACCGCTGGGACTGGACCGTGGTCGATGCGTTCCTGGCGCAACTCACCCGCGACGAGGAGGCGTGGGTGACGGTCTGCTCGAGCTCTCCCTGGGCAACGAACCAGCCCACGGACTTTCTCCCGTCCTCGCCCGCCAAGGAACAGGAGACCTTTCATCGCTTCGTGCGCGCAATGGTGTCGCGGTGCGCCGGCCGGGTCCGCTACTGGCAATGCAACAACGAGCCCAGCAACACGCCTCTGCTCTGGGCGGGCAGCGCGGCCGATTACGCCGCCCAACTCGAGGTGTTCCACCGAGCCGTGCGGGAGGCCGATCCCTCCAGCGCAGTCGTGCTCGGCGGCTGTGGGTATGACGTCCTCTCCTCGTCGCCGGTGGATCCGCCGCGGCAGTTCTTCGACCGCGTGCTCGCGACCGCCGAGAACTGGTTCGACCTTTTTTCGATCCACCTCTACGACGATCCACCCCACATCCCGCGCCACATCGAAACGGTGCGCGAGATGATGCGGGCTCACGGTTACGAGCGTCCGGTCGTCGTCGGTGAGTACAACGGCCCGACGTTATTTCAGCTGCCCGAAGTCGAAGGAGTGCTGCAAGACACGATGGCAGCAGCGTTCGCGGACGCCGGCGGGGACTTCAGCACGGGCGGGCTTGCGAGGACCGCCGGCCTGGAGACCCCGGAGCGGCGAGCGATGAAGGCGCTGTACGCCAGGCGGTTGGAGCTTCCCCCGCGGCTTCAGATGCTGATGGCAGGCTGTCCGCTCGAGCTCGAGGAACGCCGGCACCGCATCAACTGCCGGGAGATCGTGAGCCGGAACCTGTTCGCGCTCTCGGCCGGCGTCCGGCGAACGATGTGCTGGCATCTCGCGCCTGAGATCGCGCACTACGAAGACCCGTTCACGATGATGGAGCTCCTCCAGGGCAAGCTGCTGCTCCTCGCCCACGACGAGGACGGTCAGGTCACGCGGCACCGGCCTGCCGCCGAGACCTTCGGGCTGCTCGCACGCCACCTCGACGGTGCGACGTCGGTTGCTCGCATCGTGCGCGAACAACAACCCGAGGTGTTCGCTTTCACCGTCGAACGACACGATCGCGGACCCCTTGTCGTGCTCTGGAGGGACGCGGACCTGTTCTCCGGCGAGGACGAGCCACCGATCGTGGTGGAGTGGCCTTGGCCGTACGAGCACGCCGTCGCGGTCGATGCGCTCGGTGTCGAGCATGGCGTCGCGCTCGACGACGGACATCTGACACTGTCGGTCTCGGTCACGCCGATGTTCGTGATCGCATCACGGCCGGCGGCCGAACTTCCCATCGGCCGATGGACCGTCGACCCTGCGGCAAGCACGGCAGGGTTCTCCGTCGGGCACTACTGGGGGCTCACGACCGTCGCCGGGGAATTCACCGCGATTGCGGGTGAGCTGGAAATCGACGAGCGGGGGCGCGCATCAGGACAGCTCCGAATCGACGCGACCAGCGTCACCACCGGAGACGCGCTGAAAGACAGGTACCTCAGAACTACAGATTGGCTGCCTGCGGATGAGCACCGAGAGATCACATTCATTCCCGCCCTCGTGCAACCGGTCGACGAGGAGATGCTCGCCATCGACGGCACACTGGCGGTCGCCCGACACGAGATTCCGCTGGCACTCACAGCCAGGGTCGATCGCTCGGACAACGGGCTCAGCCTGTCGACCTCCGTCGCCGTGGACCGCCGATCGTTAGGGATGACGTGGGGTCCGCCCGGAATGACAAGCGATGACCTGGCGCTCTCCGTACGAGCCCACCTCAAGCAGGGCGCGGATCGATAGATCCCACGACAGACCAGGGACCAAGCCAGGGCACTCGCGGGCGCAACTTGGCGGGAGCGCCGGCCCGCGCAGGGTGGCGTGGCACCTTCGGCAGGGTTCGCCAAGCTCGGGATCAAGTCTCGTCGAACTCCGAGCGCGGCGCTGCCGCGCTCGGAGCCCGAGCTGGCCCGGGCCTGAACGTCCGGGACGACGAGCTCCGTAGTTCAACCCCTTAGATCGCCGCGAATTGCGGATGGGCGTGCGGTGGCGCGGGGTCACAGTTTGTCCGTATGTACCTGACAGATGGCGTCTTCCTGTACCGAGTCGTCGACGTTGTGGAGACCGAATCGGGTGAGATGGCCGACATCGAGGACTGCTACCGGCTGGACATCGTCCGCATCCCGATGTGCGACTTGCTTTCTCGTCGGCTTCGAGTCGTGACGCCGGCCTGATCAGGCGGGCGGAAGGGAGTCACCACGCGCGGCCGGGGGGCGTTCGACCAGCTCGAAGCCCTCGGCATCGGTCGGGGACGCGCATACCATCGAACTCTCATCGTGGAATCCAGGCTCACCGCCGACCGGCGCTCTAGCCGTCGGGCGACGCCGCTGGGTACGTTCCCGCGCGTGTGCGACGGCCGAGGCGATCGAGGCTTCGCTCCGGAGGCTGTTGCGCAGCGCGAGTACCTCGGACCGGCTGTAGAGGCGATCGATCGGGCTCGAGATCGGGAAGCCGTACCGCGCTTCCCAAGCCAGCAAGAGCTCGGGTGGCACGGCGAGCAGGGCTGCGGCCTCGTCCAGATCGAGGGTACGGAGCGGCGCGTTGCCCGGCGTCGAGTACCGGAGCTCGGCACCGAGATCCGCGGTATCTGTGGCGTCGTCACTCAGCGCCGCAGCGCGGCACAGCGATAAGACGAACAGCAACACGGCAAACCACGTGCCGAGTGCCAGTAACACAATCATTCACAACCCCACTGTGACTTCCTGTCGCTGGAGTGGGGATACCCGCGCCGGCCGAGTTGGGCCCCAGCGGTGGACGGATGATCTAGCCCACAACCATGAAGGCGAGCATGTCGCCGGGGACCAGTGGCAGCTCGGGGTCGCACACGATCTGGTCGCCGTTGAGCGCGGCCACGACGTGTTTGTCGAGGGTGACGCCGGCGGCGACCGCGGCCCTTCCGAGCGACCACGCGCCTACACGTTGCCGACGCGAGCCCACCTCGACGACGATGTCTGGCGCCGGCAATGCGTGGGCGCGCTCGTACTCGACCGGCTCGTTGAGGTTGCTGACCGAGAGGAGCGCTGGGTCGAGGCGGGCGAGGGTAGGGTCCTCGAGCAGGTCGTCCGCGCTCATGTGCCGGACGCGCGAGCGCTCGAACAGCGATCCGTGGCTCGTCCCGTCGCCGGCGAGCAACTCCCGGAGCGCGCCCACTAAGGCGACCCGGTACGCCGCCGACAACGGCTGGCGGTACCCGCCGACGTCGGGAAGCGCTACATCGAAACCATCGACTGCACTGACGACGCGTCTGATGAATGCCGGATGTAGCAGCGGCACGTCGGTCGCGGATACGTAGGCAACCTCTGCACGACTGCCGATCGCGGCCAGGCCGGCGGCGATTCCCTGGACCGGACCGCGCCCCTCCCGCTCATCTGCGACCACCTCGACCGCGGGGTCGAGCGCCGGCAACTCCTGCCCGGGCGCCGACACCACGACCACGGGGCCGTCGACCGACCGTGCGACGATCCCGGTGACGCGGCGGAGTAGCGTCGAGCCGTGCCACTCGAGCGCCGCTTTCGGCGAGCCCATCCGCGAGGACTTCCCACCCGCGAGCACGATTCCGGCGGCCTGCGCCATGGGCCGCAACTGTAGAGCCCGTAGTATGAGGGGATGGCGCATACGGGGCGCATGGCCAGCGACGAAGCGGTGGTCCTCACGGTCGGTGAGGTGATGATGTCCCGGCCGAAGACGCAGCCGGGCGATGCGCTCGTCGCCGATGTCCGCCGGGCATTCGAGAACCCGAGCGTCCGGACGGTATTGCTCGCCGACGACGGCGTGTTCCGCGGGGCGATCGAACGCGACAGCGTGCCGGCCGACGCTGCGGACGACGAGTCGGCCGCCAGGTACGCGGACGCCGAGCCGGTCACGGCCACGCCCACGATGCCGATCCCCGAGGCGATCAAGCTGCTCGACGATCAGCCCGAGCCGCGGCTGATCGTCCTCGACGAGGACGGCGCCACCCTCCGAGGGCTGCTGTGCTTCAACCGCGGCTCTAGCGAGTTCTGCGTTCGGTAGCGGGGAATCCGGCTGGACAGCCGTACTTGCTCCTATGCGTGCGGGCCGGATTCCCTTAGGGAAATTCGGCTCCATCATTCAGTTTTGACCAGCGCGCGGTCCCAGAGCCGGATTTACCTTGCACATCTTGCGACAATAGGTTCAAATCTGTCTGGGGAGGAGGGCGCGAGGTGGCCCGCGAGGACGTTGCGGCGCGATGGCGACGGTCGGCAGTCTCGAATGATGCTCGGGCGGCGGAGCACCGGAGCCCGTCGCTCGTGGATAGCGCCGAGGAGGCGCTTCACATCTGGCTGGCCGGTGGCCGCTATCGCCAGGGGGACCGACTGCCACCAGAGCACGAGGTTGCGACGATGCTCGGCGTCTCGCGCGGCACGTTGCGCAGCGCGCTTCGCCGGCTCGAGGAGCGAGGCGAGATCGTGCGACGGCAGGGGAGCGGCACGTTCGTCGGGCGCAGCGCGGTGCCGGCCGCGCTCGGTGAGCGGCTAGAGCGCCTCGAGCCGTACTCGTCGCTCGCCGAGCGCCGAGGGCTGACGCTGGTCTCGGTCGACCTCAACATCGAGCGCCGAGCGGTCGGCGCCGAGGTTGGCGAGGCACTCGGGCTTGCGCCGATCGCGAAGGCGATCACGTTCTCGCGAACGCTGGTGGCCAACGACGCCCCAGTGGCGGTGATGTTCGACGTCGTCCACCCGAAGGTGTCGCTGCCCGACGACGCCGAGCTCCGGGCCGCGCTCGAACGCGGCCAGATGGTGCTCGACGTGCTGATCGGTCTCGGGGTGCCGGTCACCTACGCGCGAACGCGCGTGATCCCGTCGCTGCTCAACCCCCGCGAGCGCGCCGGCAAGCTGCTGGGCGTGCGGCGGACCACGGCCGTGCTGGAGCTCGAGGAGCTCATCTACGCCGGCCGCGACGAGCGCGTCGCGTACTCGCGCGACCTGTTCGCGCCCGGCGGGCTCGACGTCGCCGTGACCCGCTCGCTCGAGTCGACCCGCCCCACGCCGATCGCGAACGTCCGCAACTCCCGCAACTCCCGCGACGCCGCCGCTCGCACTCGCCGTCCGTGAGCGCGGAGTCTCGGCGGCGGGTGGCCTCGGTGGCGCGCGCGCTGGCACTGCTCGACGAGGTGGCGCGCAGCGACGCCGGCCTCGGCGTCAACGAGCTGGCACGCCGGATCGGGGTCAACCCCAGCACCGCGTCGCGGCTGCTGGGGACGCTCGAGGACGGCGGGCTGGTCGAGCGCTCGCCCGACGGTCCCTACCGGCTGGGGCTGAAGCTGGTCGCGCTGTCGGATCGGGTGCTCGGGCAGCTCGACGTGCGCGAGCGAGCGCGTCCGTGGCTCGCGTGGCTGGTCGCGGAGACCGGCGAGACCGCCACCCTGTCGGTGCCGGGTGGCGGCGAGGCGATCACCGTCGACTTCGTCCCGTCGTCGTCGAGCGTCGTCAGCATGGCGCGGGTGGGGAGGCCAAGCGTCGCACACGCGACGGCGGCCGGGAAGGTCATGCTGGCGTTCGGCGCTACGGCCGTCACCGGTGAGCTCACGCCGTTCACCGAGCGGACGATCACCGATCGGGACGCCCTCGCCGCCGAGCTCGAGGACGTGCGAATCTCGGGGATCGCCGAGGCGGTCGGCGAGCGTGAGCCGGACCTGAACGCATTGGCGGTGCCGGTGATCGGGCGCGGCGACGAGCTGGTCGCGATTCTCGGGCTGCAGGGGCCGGCGGCGCGGTTGCCGGCGAGCGCTCGTCGCGCCCTGCGCGCCCCGCTCCGCAGGGCGGCGTCCGAGCTCGGGCGATCGCTTGGCGGGCCGGGATAGGATGGGCCATGCTCGGATCGCGGGGCCGATCCCGTTCCCTCGACATGCGCGGCCTCGCGGACGAGGAGCTGATGGGGCTCGTCCGTGATGGCGAGATGCAGGCGTTCGAGGTGATCTTCGATCGGCACGCCTCGGCTGCGTTCTCGCTCGCCTACCGGATGTGCGGCCGCCGAGCGGCTGCCGAGGACGTGGTCCAGGAGGCGTTCCTGTCCTTGTGGCGCAGCGGCACCGGCTACGACCCGAGGCGCGGCAGCGTGAGATCGTGGGTGCTGAGCGTCGTCCACAACCGCGCCGTCGACGCGATGAGGCGGACCGGGTCGAAGGCCGGTCGAGACGTGCCCGACGAAGGAATCGCCGATCGGCTGAGCGCTCCCGAGCGGACCGAGATCGAGGTCGAGCGCCGTGACGAGGCCCGCCGGGTCCGAACCGCGCTCGACGAGCTGCCCCCGGACCAGCGCAAGGTGATCGAGCTCGCCTATTTCGGCGGCTTCACCCACACCCAGATCGCGGAGATGCTCGATCTGCCGCCCGGTACCGTGAAGGGGCGGATGCGGCTCGGGTTGACGAAAATGCGCTACGTCCTCGGTGAGGGAGCGAGGGTGACCGTATGAGCGGCGAAGACCGGATCGCGAACGGGCACCGCTGCGGCGACGACGCGGCGGCGTATGTGCTCGGAGCGCTCGAGCCTTCGGAGGTCGACGCGTTCCGGGCGCACCTCGTCGACTGCGCCGCCTGCCAGAAGGAGGTGGCGGAGTTCGAGCAGGTGACCGGCGCGCTCCGCGAATCGGCGGCGCAGCTCCAGGTGCCTAAGGACCTGCGCCGGCGGGTGATGAGCGAGGTCCGTGCGACTCCGAAGGCCCATGCGGCGCCTCTGAACACGCCCGTGCGATCGTGGCACCCGGCGTTCGTGTGGGGCGGCGCGTTCGCGGCGGCGGCGGTCGTCTTGGTGGTCCTCGTGGTCGCGCTCAGCTCCGGTGGCTCCGGCACGAAGACGATCCAGGCCTCGACCGGCAGCGCCGAGCTCCGGATAACGCGCGGGCACGGCGACTTGATCGTCCACCGTCTGCCCGCGTTGCCCGCTGGTCGCATATACGAGATGTGGGTGCAGCGCGGGAGCGCGACGCCGACGCCGACCGGGACGCTGTTCGCCGTCACGCGGTCCGGGTCGGCGGCGGTCGGCGTGCCCGGCAGCCTCGACGGGATCAGCGCGGTCATGGTCACCGAGGAACCCGCCGGCGGCACCTCGGCGCCCACCACCGCGCCCGTAATCGTCGCGCGCCTAACTTGAGTGGGGAATCCGGCTCGGCCGATGCGTGCGCGATCGGCGTCGGGCGTCGAGAGGGATTCCCCGGTCAAGCGGCTCGGAGCGGCTTGGTCTGATAGCCGCCCTTCGGGGTGCCGAGGTACGGGAAGTGAGACAGGTACCTCATGCTGTTCCGCCCCAGCCCATCCGTCACCAGCGACGCGGCCGCGTCCGGCGTGTAGGTCTTGTCGACGAGCGGATAGGTGACGCCGGCGATCGCGCGGAGCTCGACCGTGACCACGTCGTCGAACACGCGACGACCGTTGGGGAAGCCGGCGGGGTCGCCACCGATCAGCCCGAGCGCCTTCGGGTTATGGCGCGTGGGCGGAACCGCCATGTTCAACCGCAGCTGGTCCGCAGGATTCGCTCCGGTGAAGTTCTGGAAGCCCGGGACGATCCCGGCGGGGATGCCGGTCATCAGGATCGCGGCCAGATCGGCCCGCGGCGCGGTGAGCTTCGCGAGGTTCGGGAACACGCCCGGATACAGGACCGGCAGCAGCCCGGCAAGCTCGGGATTCTGGACGTACTTCAGGAACTGCGCGTCGTCCTGCGCCGGCAACGAATTCCAGCGATCCTTGTCGCCCAGAGGCACGATCACCTCGTTGAACAACGGGTTGCCCAGGCGCGAGACCTGGACCCAGCCGCCGCTCTCGTGGTTCTGTCCCGTCCCCGCCTCGCGGATCAGCGCGCGGCGCCGGCTCGCGGCGGTCCAGACGCCGATCACCGACTTGCCGGCCATCGGGTCCTTGGGGTTTGAGCCGTCGCGGCTCAGTTCGTGCTTGGGGATCTTCAGCGCGATCGAGTGGACGCTGAAGTCGTTGGTGGCGTTCACCCCCTGGGCCGCCGCCATCGCGGCCAGGTGCAGGTTCTGGAATGGACGCAGGTCGCCGAGGTCGAACACGGCGCCGAGGTCGACGTAGAAGCCCTCGAGCCGCTGGCCGGCGAACACGGTGTGACCGCCCGCGATCTTGTGGACCGCCTCGGCGGCGAGAGTCGCGTAGCTCGGCGTCGAGGCTGGCCCGATGTTGCACGGTGGGCACGAGAGGTTGGTCGCGAGCGTCTTCCGATGCCCGTTCTTCACGCGGGTGACCGAGTAGAACTGCCGCCGGTTCCAGTTCGGGCTCGCGATCGAGCCGATCGGGCCGGTGTTGTAGAGGAACGTGTCCGAGTTGCGCACCTCGGTGTGGAACTCGAACTCGTATGTGATCTCGGGCGCGCCGTCCGCGTCGTTGTCGATGTGGATCTCGTAGCGGACGTCGTCGCCGAACTCGAAGAAGTTCGGACCTCCGAACGGTGCCTCGAGCGGCAGGTAGTTGGAGATGATCGTGACCGTGTCCGGGTCGTCGGGTGAGACGAACGCGTACGTGTCGGTGTTGTCGGCTACCGGGTCCTTGCTGATCGCCGGCGCCTCGCGGTGTGACGACATGGGCTCTCCTCGGTTGAGTGTTGTGCCCTATACGTCACGGTTGGCGAAACGGATCAGTGGGCGCCCGCCATGTAGTACGCAGCAAACCTCGGCGACGGGCCGACCGCGCCCACGCAAGCATGCTGGAAGCTGCCGCACGAATGGTGGATGTTGTGGTCGGCTCACAAGGTCGCGACTGCCCGACGCTCTGACTGATCGAACTCTGGCGATTCACCCGCGTATTTGGTAGCTGCATCGCCGGGTTTAGCGACGGGCGCCGCAGCGATGCCCCTCAACTCCACGGGTAGGGACTATGAGACACGGGATGCAGGTCCCCGGTCTCGAACCGCTCGAACCGGAACGGGTGCAGCAGCGACGAGTGCTCGCCGGCGAGTACGCGCGCGATCTCCCGTCCGACCGCGATCATCTTGTAGCCGTGGTTCGAGTCCGCGGCCACGAACACGTTGGGCCGCATGTAGTCGAACACCGGGAAGTTGTCGACGGTGAACGCGCCGGCGCCACCGCTCCGGGTCTGGCGGTAGGTCGGCCGGGCGCCCTCGAACCGGCCGAGGCAATGCGACAGCGCCGCGCACCACATGTCCGGGAAGCCCGGCTCGACGGTGCCGGTCGGATACGGGTCGATGTCGATCTCGTGGCCGAGCCGGAGCGGTTGCGCGCCACCCTGCACGGTCTCGCGGTCGGGCTTGAAGTACACGCCCCAGGGCTCGCTCGTGATCAGCCGGTTCGCGTCGTCGCGGAGAGTCTGATCGCTGTCAATGTGGAGCACCGGCGACTGGCTGCCGTCGTCGGTGACGAACATCGCGGGGTCGAACTCGATCTCGCCCTCCTGGAGGTACCAGTACGTCCACATCGGCAGGTCGGGCTCGAGTTCGCCGTCAGGCTGGCGGACGTCGATCCGCGCCGGCAAGCCGAGCATGTCCCAGATCGACGCGATCCACGGACCCACGGCGACGACCACCTGGTCGACGGCGATCGCGCCCGCGGTGGTGTTCACGGCGGTCACGGCGCTCGAGTTGTCGAGCTCGAAGCCCGTGACCTCGACGCCGGCGGCGATTTGGGCTCCGGCCTCCTCGGCCTTGCCCGCAAGGCCTTCCATCGACTCGCGATTGAACGCGAACCCGCCCCCGCGCTCGTGGAGGCAGATCGTCAGGCCGGGCGCGCGCCAGTCGCCGTACAGGGAGCGCATGTGCGCGGCGACCTCGTCCTCGCCGACGTACAGCTCGGACGGGTAGCCGATCCGCTGCTGGCGCTCGTGGACCGCGATCAGATCGGTCTCCTGCGCCGGGGGGCCAAGCGCGATGTAGCCGCTCCCGTGATAGTGGAGCGCCCGCGGATCGGACTCCCACACCTCGACGCAGGCCGCCATCAGCTCGGACATCGCCGGCTGGAAGTAGTTGTTGCGGATCACTCCACAGGCGATCCCGGAGGCACCGGCGGCGACGCCGGTCTTGTCCACGACCAGCACGCGCTGACCCTGCTTCGCGAGGTGCCAGGCAGTCGAAAGGCCGTGGACGCCCGCGCCGATAACGAGGACGGGGACCGAGTCGGGTAGGCGTTCTGACATCGGGGAAACTCTCCTGTTGCGTAGAGCGCAATAGTGTTGCGCAATGGCCAGTGAGAGGATATGATGCGCGGGTCGCGCGGTCAAGCCGAGGACCGTCAACCGCGCTTGCCCTAGCTCCCGGCAGATGGTATAACCGCGCCTGTACGAATTTGTACAACGGTCGTCGACTCCGGCGACCGGGTGGGAGCGTCCGTCGCATCGCTCGGCGCGAGGGTGCGAGAAAGGAGTTGAGGATGGCGGTAGCAGTCGACGGCGGCGACCCGAGCGCGGTGACGGTGCCGCTTGGCGGAACCGTCCAGACCGTGCTGGAGAGCCCGCGGATCGCGCCGGCGCCGGCGACGCTCGAGGAGGCGCGGAACGCGCCCGGCCGGCGCGACAAGATCGAGCAGATCACACGCCGGATCGAGGAACAGGGCATCAAGTACGTGTTCTTCCAGCAGGTTTCGGTCACCGGGCGCGTGATGGGCAAGGGCGTGGTGTCGACGTTCTTCCCGCAGGTCGCGGAGAAGGGCTACCAGCTCGTGTATGGCGCGACGGCCAACCTGTTCACCGACCGCCACGGCAACTACATCGGGTTCGGCCCCGAGGAGTCCGAGCTCGCGGCGGTGGCGGACCTCGACACGTTCGCGGTGCTGCCCTGGGACGAGCGCGTCGCGCGTGTGTACTGCGACTGCTACGACACCGAGACCGGTGACCTGCTCGACGCCGACTGCCGCCAGAACCTCAAGCGGGTCGCGCACGAGTTCGAGCAGGAGCTCGGGTACCAGTTCCTGATCGGGATCGAGCCCGAGACGATGTGGCTCAAGAAGCCCGAGGACGGCAAGCTCCCCGAGGGCGTCACCAAGCCCTACTGCTACCACATCCACCAGTTCGAGGAGCTCCGTCCGGTGCTGCTCGACGTCGTCGACTGGGGCCAGCGGCTCGGGCTCGACATGAGCTACGGCGACCACGAGGACGCGCCGGGCCAGCTCGAGTTGAACTTCCGCTTCGACCGCCCGGTGCGAACTGCCGACAACCTCACGACCTACCGCCAGGTGTGCGCCGCGGTCGGCCGCAAGCACGACGTGCTCCCGTCGTGGATGCCGAAGCCGTTCACCGGCGTGTCGGCCAACGGTCACCACCACCACTTCACGCTCGTCGACGAGAACGGCGTCAACGTGTTCCACGACCCCGATGGGCCGGCGCAGCTGTCGGAGATCGCGCGGAACTTCCTCGGTGGCATGCTCGAGCACTTCGGCGCGCTGATGTGCATCGGCAACCCGACCGTGAACTCCTACTGCCGGATGTGGGACACGGGCTTCTGGGCCCCGATCTACAAGAACTGGGGCTGGCAGAACCGCACGACGACCGTGCGCGTCGCGACCGGCGGCCGGTTCGAGTATCGCGGCGTCGACTCGTCGTGCAACCCGTACATGACGACCGCCGCGCTGCTCCAGGCCGGGCTAGACGGCGTCCGGCGCAAGCTCGACCCGGGTCCGCCTCAGCAGGGCAACACCTACGAGCTGCTGCAGCAGGGGGTCGAGATCGAGCGCGTGCCCGAGAGTCTCGGGGCGGCGCTGGACGCGCTCGCGGCCGACCAGCTGATCCAGGCCGCGATCCCCGGTCGCCTGTACAAGGTGTTCGACTGGTACAAGCGCGACGAGTGGGAGCGCTACCTGGCGGCGGTGACCGACTGGGAGCGGAACGAGTACCTCGAGGTGCTTCCTTAAGCCATGTGCGGAATCGCGGGAATCATCTATCGAAACGGCAACGGTGCTCACCGGCTGGGCGCGGACATGACGCGCATGCTCCAGTCGATGAAGCACCGCGGCCCCGACTCAACCGGGTACGCGCTGTACCGGAGGCCGAGCACCGACCTGATCATGCGGATCAAGCTCGACGACGGCGGCGGGAACGAGGACATCGAGTACACCGAGCGGCTGCGCCGGCGCCGGCGTGAAGTGGAGGCGCGGCTGCGCGCCGCCGGCGCTCGCGTCGACTCGATCGAGGACATCAACGAGTACACGATCTCGGCCGCGCTCGCGTACGACGGTGAGCTCAAGCACGTGGCCGACTACGTCGAATCGGTGCCCGGGGCGGAGGTGCTGTCGGCGGGCTCAGCGCTCGAGATCGTCAAGGACCTCGGCGACGCCGCAACCGTCGCCAACGCGTACAAGCTCGACGGCTACATCGGCACACACGGGATCGGACACGTGCGGATGGCGACGGAGTCGGACGTCGATATCTCGAACGCCCACCCGTACTGGGCGTATCCCTTCTCCGACGTGGCGGTCGTCCACAACGGCCAGCTGACCAACTATCACCAGTGGCGCCGGCGCCTGGAGCGGATGGGGCACCGGTTCGCGTCGGACTGCGACTCGGAGATCATCGCCGTGTACCTCGCGCAGAAGATGTCCGAGGGCGCGACGCTCGAGGGGTCGATGCGGATGAGCCTCGAGGACCTCGACGGCGTGTTCACCTACATCTGCGTGTCCGATGACGCGCTCGGGATGGCCAAGGACGAGCTCGCGGCTAAGCCGCTCGTGCTCTATGAGGGCGGCGACATGGTCGTGCTCGCCTCCGAGGAGATGGCGATCCGCGCGGTGATCGACCGAGAGATCGAGACGTATGACCCGTACGAGAGCCAGGTGATGGTATGGACACGGTAGAGGCGCCGGGCGCGGTCCCGCAGGCGCGGTTCGACCCGCGCGGACTGGTCGAGCTCGACGAGACCGTCCCGCGGATCGCCGAGATTGACGGCGACCGGGCCAGCTTCGACGCGCGCCAGCTGACGACGCGGCAGATCAACCTCGAGCTGCGCCGGCTCATCTACGGCGAGGGCGTGCGAGACGTCACCGTCCGTAACCCGGGCGCCAAGCACTCACTCGGCGTCGGGATCCTGCAGCGGTGCAGGATCACGTTCGAGGGGAGCCTCGGCTATTTCGCGTGTGGGCTCATCGACGGTCCGGAGGTCCACATCACCGGCCGCGTCGGGTGGTCGGCCTGCGAGAACATGATGTCGGGCGTGTGCGTGATCGACGGCAACGCCGGGTCGTTGACCGCCGCGGCGCTGCGCGGTGGCGACGTCGTCGTCCACGGACAGGTCGGGGCGCGCACGGGGATCGACCAGAAGGGCGGGACGATCATCTCGCTGGGCGATGCCGGCTCGATGACCGGGTTCATGATGCAGCGCGGTCGGCAGATCATCTGCGGCAACGCCGGCCACGGACTCGGCGACTCGATGTACGACGGGACGATCTACGTCGGCGGCGAGATCGCCTCGCTCGGGATCGACTGCGTGCCGGGCGAGTGGACCGACGCGGATACCGAGTTCATCACGCGCAAGTTCCGGATCTACGGTCTGGGCGACCCGCCCGAGCTCCAGAAGTTCGTGTGCGGCAAGAAGCTCTACAACTACGACTCGCTCGAGCCTTCGGAAAGGAAGCTGGTGCTGTGATGACAGTCGCCGACGAAAACGCCCCGATGGCGCGCAACCGGCTCGGACGCAGCCGGATCTTCACTCCCGAGGTAATCGACGACATTCACGTCAAGGCCGAACTCGGCCGCTACCGGATGCGCGGGTTCTCGATGTTCAAGCCGATCCCGCACTGGGACGAGCTGATGTTCCTCCCGGGGACGCTGACCCGGTTCGTGATCGAGGGCTACCGCGAGAAGTGCGTTACCAAGACCGTGCTCGGCGCCCGCTTCGCCAAGAAGCCGATCGAGCTGGACATCCCGATCTACATCACCGGGATGAGCTTCGGCGCGCTGTCGCTCGAGGCCAAGATGGCGCTCGCCAAGGGCGCATCGATGGCCGGGACCGCGACGTGCTCGGGCGAGGGCGGGATGATCCCGCCCGAGCGGGACCTCTCGACCAAGTGGTACTACCAGGTCATCCAGAGCCGCTACGGCTTCAACCCGCATCACCTGATGCTGGCCGACGCGGTCGAGTTCTTCATCGGCCAGGGTTGCAAGGTCGGGCTCGGCGGCCACCTGATGGGCCAGAAGGTCACCGAGCAGGTCGCCGAGATGCGCTCGCTTCCGGCCGGCATCGACCAGCGCTCGCCGGCCCGGCATCCCGACTGGCTCGGGCCCGACGACCTGTCGCTGAAGATCCAGGAAATCCGGGAGGCGACCAACTACGAGGTCCCAATCCAGCTGAAGCTCGGTGCGGCGCGCGTTTACGACGATGTGCGGATGGCCGCGAAGTGCGGCCCGGACATCATCTATCTCGACGGCGCCGAGGGCTCGACCGGGGCGGGACCCCACATCGCGACCGAGGAGACCGGGATCCCGCTGATGGCGGCGATCCCGGAGGCGCGGCGCGCGCTCGAGGACGTCGGGATGGCCGACGAGGTCGACCTAGTCGTCGCCGGCGGGATCCGCAACGGCGCCGACGTGGCCAAAGCGCTCGCGCTCGGCGCGACCGCGATTGCGATCGGGCACTCCTCGCTGATGGCTTTGAATTGCAACAAGGAGATTCCCGGGGTGACGGACTACGAGGGCACCGTGGGGGTGCCGGCAGGCCAGTGCTACCACTGCCACACTGGACGCTGCCCGGTCGGCGTGGCCACCCAGGACCCGGAGCTGCGCAAGCGCCTCGTCGTCGACGAGGCGGCAAACCGCGTCTACAACTTCCTGCACACGATGACGCTCGAGTGCCAGATGCTCGCGCGGGCGTGCGGGAAGACCGACGTCCACAGCCTCGAGCCCGAGGATCTGGCCGCGCTGACGGTCGAGGCCTCGGCGATGGCGCGGGTGCCGCTCGCCGGCACCGACTACATCCCCGGAGTGTCCGAGGAGCGGACCCTGGCCCGAATCGAGCGGCTGCTCGAGCGGCACGTCGAGAATCCGATCGACTATCTGGAGGTCGAGCGCGAGGAGGTGGGGTCGTGAGCGAGACCGAATACACGATCTCGATCGACGCCGAGTATCTCGCCGGCCGGCGGTTTCGCTACCAGGAGGATATGTCGCTGGTCGAGGACGTCGATCTGCTGGCCGCCACCCCCGGCGAGGACATCAACTGGCTCGAGGACATCGAGCTGCTCGAGGAGGACGGCGTGCCGGCGGTGTTCGACCGCTACTCGAACTCATTCTTGAAGATCTACTTCCCGATTCCGGTGGGGCGCGAGAACGACATCGCCCGCAAGGTGCTGATCAAACATCTACAGTCCGGCAATTCGTACGGGATCGCGTTGAAGGAGCGACATTGCAAGTTCGCCCAGCCGGAGCTCGGTCCGTGGGTCGAGGGATCGCGGACGGTCGGGACCGACTACAAGCCGACGGTGCTCGAAGGATGGGAGCCCCCGGCGCACTGAGATGGTCGTGAGCGACCAGGAGGCGCTGCCCAGATCGATTCGACGCGGCCCGCCGATCACGATCGACTGCGAGTGCGGCGAGCGCCGCTACCTCCACTACGGGGAGCGGTGGACGTGCGAGAAGTGCGGCCGGACCTGGAACACGCGCCGGATCCCGCTCGAGGAATACGCGGACCTGCGCCGCACGCAGCTGCGCTATCGCCGCGTGCCGCTCCTGATCAGCGCGTTCTCCCTGATCTGCGTGATCGCGTTCATCGTGATCGGCAAGGCGCTCGGGGGCGTGCTCCTCGTCGCCTTCGCCGCAACGGTCTGGAGCACGCTCGGGCATCCGTTCTACAAGCGGCGCTACCGCGAGCAGCTCGCGAAGACGCCCACGTGGAAGATCGAACCCGAGTAACGCCGTGCGCGTAATCGTCGTAGGGGCCGGGTTCGCGGGCCTGGCCGCCGCGGACGTGCTCGCTTCGTCCGGTGTGGAGATCGAGCTGTTCGAGGCGCGTGACCGCGTGGGCGGGCGGGTGTGGTCGGTGCCGTTCGCCGGATCGGTGGTCGAGCGCGGGGCCGAGTTCATCCTGCCGCACGACAGGACGGTTCTGGCCGCCGCCGAGCGGCTGGGGCTCCCGCTCGTGCGGAAGGGGACGCTATACGGCAATCGGGAGCCGAGAGGAGCCGCACCCGTCTCGAAGGCGGAGGTGCTGGCGGCCGTCGAGCGGCTCGGGTCGGCGCCGCACGATGGCACGCTCGCGAACGTGCTCCGCAGGAGCGCGCTCGAGCCGGGGGTCGCGGACGCGATCCAGGCGCGGTTCGAGGTGAGCTGCGCGTATCCGGGGGATGACCTCGACGCGGCCGTGCTCAGCGAGGGTGCGGGCGCGTTCGGCGATTTCGACACGTGGACGGTCGAGGGCGGCAACGATCGAATCGCCCGTGAGCTCGCTGCGGGGCTCGGCGAGGCGGTGCAGTGCTCGGCGCCGGTGTCTCGCGTGGCGTGGCGGGACGACGAGGTCAGGGTGGTCGCCGGCGGAGGTCGAGAGTCGGTCGCGGAGGCGGCGGTGATCGCGGTACCGGCGTCCGTGCTCGACGCGATCTCATTTGATCCGCCGCTCCCTGCCGGCCGGACGGCCGTCCGCTACGGACAAGCCGCGAAGCTGTTCGTCGCGCTGCGGACGCCGGTGGCGCCGAGCCAGGTGATGTCGGTCGACGAGCGGTTCTGGTGCTGGACGCAGCTTGGAGGTGACGGCGAGCCCCTGCCGTTCGTGGGCGCGTTCGCCGGATCGCCCGGCGCGCTTGCGGCGCTCGACGTCGCGGCCGGTCCCGGGCGGTGGCTCGAGGCGCTGGCGGCGCTCCGGCCCGACCTGGAGCTGGATCTCGATCGGGTACTGCTCTCCACATGGGCCGATGACCCGTGGGTGCGCGGCGCCTACTCGGCCGCGTCAGCCTCGGTGCCGCTCGGCCGCGCGGGGCTTTCGGGGCCGGTCGGGCCTCTTGTCTTCGCCGGCGAGCACACGGCGGGCGGCTGGCACGGGCTGATGGAGGGCGCGCTCCGGAGCGGCGCGCGGGCCGCGCAACAGTTGCTGCAGACCGCGGTTCGATGAGATTTTGATTCGGACCCCTCCCGCCCGCGGTCTAACCTGGGATGACCGTGGCCACCGACTCACGCAAGGCCGTCGAGCTCGAAGTCGACGGTAGGACCGTCCGGATCTCGAGCCCCGATCGCGTGTACTTCTCGGCGCGCGGGGAGACCAAGCTCGACCTCGCGCGGTACTACATGAGCGTGGGCGAGGGGATCGTTCGGGCGCTGCGCGAGCGCCCGTGCATGCTCCACCGCTTCCCGGACGGTGTCGACGGGCAGAAGGTGCACCAGAAGCGGCTGCCGAAGGGCGCGCCGCCGTGGGTGGAGACCGTGAACATCTACTTCCCGCGCTTCGGCCGCACCGCGGACGAGCTGTGCGTGACCGAGCTCGGCAGCGTGATCTGGGCGGTGCAGATGTCGACCGTCGAGTTCCACCCCTGGAACTCTCGGTGCGCGGATGTCGAGAAGCCGGACGAGTGGCGAATCGACCTCGACCCGATGCCCGAGGCTTCGTTTGACGCGGTGTGTCGGGTGGCGCGCGTCGCCCACGAGGTGCTCGACGAGATCGGGGCAGTCGGCTGGCCGAAGACCTCGGGCGGGAATGGACTGCACATCTACGTCCGGATCGAACCACGGTGGGACTTCGGCGAGGTGCGCGAGGCGGCGCTCGCGTTCGCGCGCGAGGTCGAGCGGCGGATCCCCGCCGATGCCACCACCACCTGGTGGCGCAAGGACCGCGATCCCCGCAAGGTGTTCGTCGATTACAACCAGAACGCTCGCGACCACACGATCGCGAGCGCGTACTCGGTGCGAGGAAATCGTGACGGCACCGTGTCGACGCCGATCACCTGGGACGAGCTCGAGGACAGCCTGGATCCGCACGACTTCACGATCGCCACCGTGCCGGCGCGGTTCGCCGCGATCGGCGACCCGCACGCGGGGATCGACGACGCCGTGTTCTCGCTCGAGGCGCTGCTGGACGGACAATTCGGCCCAGCGGCGGACCAGGGCCAGTAGCGTGGCGGAGCCGAATTCCCCCGCACGCGATCAGGCTTAGAGGTTCTCGATCGCCACCGGGTCGATGCCCTCGGCCGGCGGTAATTCGAAGCCGAACACCTGTGCGTAGAAGCTGAGCTCGGCGTCGAGCGCGCGGCGGATGTTCTCGGCCCGGCGGAAGCCGTGCTGCTCGCCCTCGAACGGCACGTACGCCACCGGCACGCCCTTGGATCTGAGGGCGTCGACGATCATCGCCGACTGGTTCGGCGGGACGACCTCGTCTTCCAGTCCCTGAATCACGATAAGCGGGCGCGTGAACGCGTCGACGTGATGGATCGGCGAGCGCTCGCGGTAGATGTCGCGGCCTTCCGGATACGGCGCGATCAGGCTGTCGAGGTACCGGCTTTCGAACTTGTGGGTCTCGCGGGCGATGACCTCGAGATCGGCGATCCCGTAGGAATCGCCACCGGCCGCGAACGCCGTGTCGGCTCGCGCGAGCGCCGCCAGCGTCGTGTACCCGCCGGCCGAGCCGCCGCGGATGCACAGCCGAGACGGGTCGACCCGGCCCTGCTCGGCCAGCCATGCGGCTGCGGCGATGCAGTCCTCGACGTCGGCCACGCCCCACTCGCCGTCGAGCGCGTCGCGATAGGCGCGGCCGTAGCCGGTCGAGCCGGCGTAGTTGACGTCGATCACCGCGAAGCCGCGGCTCGTCCAGTACTGAAGCCCGAGGTCCAGCACCGGGTCGGCGGCCGAGGTTGGACCGCCGTGGATGAAGACCAGGAGCGGCGGCAGGTCGCCGTCGGGCGCGACGCAGGTCGGATTGGTCGGCGTGTAGAACAGGCCGTAGGCCGTCCTGCCGCCCGTTGACGGGAACGCGACCGGCTCGGGTGTCGACACGTACGCGGCGTCGACACCGAGGTCAGCAAGGTCTCGCGCCGGACACAGCGTGACGCGCGAGCCCACCTGATTCGCGTCGCCGAGGGCGATCAGGGTGATCGACGGCTCGGCCGACGGCGTGCCGGCGATCACCAGCAGCTCGGAGCCCGTCGCGGCCCGGACACACGAGACCGACGAAAACCCGAGGTCGAGGTCGGACACCGTGCCGTCGAGCAGCCGGATAGCGAGGCCGTCGAAGCCGTCACGCCACCGTGCAAACACGATCCGGCCGTCGGGCAGGACCGCGTAACGAGATCGGCCGAGCACCCAAGGTGGCTCACCGATGTCGGCGGCGATCGCCACCAGCGGCGTTACCGTCTCGTCCTGCGAGGACCAGCGGTAAAGGCTCCACCAGCCGGTCCGGTCGCTGATGAACACGAGCGTCCCGTCGGCCTGCCAGCTTGCGCCCTGGCACGCCTCGTTCGGTTCTCCCACCACCACCGTGTCCCGGCCGCTCGCGAGATCGCGAACCACGAGCCGCGTCGCGTCCCACGGCATGTGTGGGTGATCCCACTCGATCCAGCACAGGCGGTCGCCGGCCGGACTCCAGCGTGGGTTCGACACGAAATCCGGGCCGGTCACGAGCACCTCGGGGATCGACTCCTCGTTTGCGGCCAGCCGGACGATCTCGTTGCGGACGTCGACTGCGCCGCGGCCGTCTCCCGGGTGGTGCTCGCGGACGCATGCGATCCACCGACCGTCGGGGCTCAGGTCACCGTCGCCATAGCGGTCGCCGCGGGGCGTCTCCGGGGTCGGAGTTATCGGGACTGCGGTGCTCGCCTCGACCTCGAGCCGGTACAGCCGCTGGTCGTCCCACGACGCGAACCAGAGGATTCCCTCGCGCACCCACCAGGCGGCACCGCCGTATTCGTGCACCGCCGTGCGGGCACTCTGTCCCTCGGGAAGCAGATCGATCGTCGTCCCGTCCGCGCGCCGGCGAACCAGTTGCGTCCGGCCGCCCTCGGTTGGTCGGCGCTCGCCCCACAGCACGTCGTCGCCGTCCATCCGGGCATCCGAGAGGCCGACGGCCGACTCGACGACCACCGCGGAAGTGACCGGCGTCGTCCACGACCCGTACGGAAGGATCCTCGGGCCGGCCGCGTCTCCGGACACGGCCGGGAGGCTAGCCGTGGGGGTGGTGAACGATCAGCACATCGCAGTGAGCGCGATGGGTCACCGACTCGCTCACACTCTGGCCAGTCAGACGCTGGATGAGGTTCGGCTCTCGGGTCCCGACGACGATCATCTCGGCCTTTCGCTCGTTCGCGAGCTGCACGATCGCGTCGGCGGGCTCGCCGATGGCTCCCTGGTAATCGGCCTCGATGCCCTGACCCTCGAGGTAGGTGCGCGCCGTCTCAAGCTCCTTGGCGTGCTTCTCGGGTGGGTCAGTGGAGTCGATCGCGCCGGCCGAGCGTCCGGAGCTGATCAGCACCGGCGTGACGCTCGTCACCACGAGCTTCGCTCCCAATGCCTTGGCAAGCGTCGCCGCCCGTTCCAGCGCGTGCTGCGATCCCGGCGTCTCGTCGTAACCGACGACTATGGTGCTCATGGCTGCTCCTCTTTACGCGTGAATTACCGCCGGAGGCGCCGACAGCTCGGCCATCTCCTCCTGGTCGGGCATGCTCGGTGTGGGTTCGCTCCAGTGGATCGACTCCTTATCCTGCACGATCCGCCGGTAGAAGAACAAGAGCAGCGAGCCGATCAGCACGGCCATGCCGATCCAGAAGTCGGTCCAGGTGCCGTAGCCGTTGAGCTTCGGCGCGAGCGCGCCGACGACGAGGAACAGGGCGTTCAGCACGCACAGGAACCCCGCGATCGGCAACCAGACCGCGCTGACCTTGATCGGGCGAGGCCAGTTGGGCCGATCGCGCCGCAGCAGCAGGAACGCGCTCAACGCGAACACGTGGCAGAGCACGTAGCCGATGTTGCTGAGGTAGAGGATGGCGAGGTTTGACGTGATGAACACGACCAGACCGATGTTCACCACGAGATCGACGGTCATCGCCCGAGCGGGAACGTGGTAGCGGTTGAGCGTGCCGAGCTGCTTGATCGTCATGCCGGCGCGGGAGATGCCGAACAGCGCGCGCCCGGCGTCGGCTGTCGATGAGGTCATCGACAGCAGCAGACTGGCGATGATGCAGATCGTGAAGAAGCTCGCGGCGCCGTGGCCGACGATCTGCGTCATCGCCGCGGTGTAGAACTGGCCCTCAGCCCCCGAGCTGACCGCTCCGGTGACGCCGCCCAAGCCCAGCGGCACGAGGATGCAGACGAAAAGCTGGAAGGCCGCGGCGCTGCGGAGCGCCCTGGACGTGTCGCGCTGCGTGTCCTGGTACTCCGGTGCGAACGTCGCGCACGCCTCGGTGCCGTATGTGGACCAGGCAAGCAGGAACATGTAGACGAGTGCGATCTTCAGGCCGCCCCAGGGCCCGGGGAAGGTTGCGTGGACGTTGGAGGAGTGCCAGTCGCCCGTGAAGTAGGGAACGATGATGAACAGCGCGAGCGGAATCATCAGCAGGGCGGCACACGCGTAGCTGAACCACACCGCCGGACGCAGCCCGAAAACGTTGAACATCCAGACCGCGAGGATCGTGCCGATCGCGATGAAGTGGGGCAGGCCGAGATGGTTCGAGAAGATCGTGATCGTCCAGGCCGAGTGGGGCCACCATTGCGCCTGGGCCAGGTCGCCGATGATCTTGCCGAAGATCGACAGCACCACCGACCATCCGATCCAGTACCCGAACGCCGACAGCGGCCCGACCAGCGTCGTGTACCGCCGCCAGCCCTCGTGGGCGTACAGGGAGATGCCGCCGCTGCGGTTGCCGAACATCGTCGCGGGCTCGGAGTAGATCCACGCCTGAAGCATCCCGATGAACGCCGACGCTCCCCACAGGATCATCGAGCCGACCGCGCCGAAGACTCCCAGCGTGAAGCCGAGGAAGCCCAACATGAAGCCCGGGTTGCACAGCGCGATTACGAACCCGTCGTACCATCGCAGCGTCTTGAGGAGTTGAACTTCCTCGACGGTGGCTGTAGCCAACTTACTCCTCCTGTGCTCGATCCCTCTGGGTCACGACCGGCTTGTGGCTGGCCCCACGAAAAGCCGCCGCTCTTATACCAGTTTGTATAAAGGGGGTCAAACGGCCCTAGGGCCTAACATCGCTATCCGTGCGGCCGGTGATCCTGGCGACGTTCTCGGTCCGCATCGATCCCCGGGCCGAGCGGATGGCGTTCGACAGCGCCCTCGAAGTCGGCGCGCGGCTGATCGTCGCCAACCTGATGATGCTGCCGCTGTATCCGGCGACGATGATGCTGGCCCGCGAATACGCCACGCTCCCGCACGAGGAGGATCTCGAGGCCGTGCGGGCGACGGCGAGCCGGGCTGCCGACCTTGGGATCGGAACCGAGTTGCTACGGATCTCGAGCCGCCGACCGCTGGCGGCGCTGGTCGAGCTCGTCGCCGAGCGTCACGCCGCGCTCGTCGTGCTCGGCCCGGACGTGCAGCGCAGCCCCCGGTGGCAGCTTCGGCTCGCTGCGCGCCGCGTTCGCCGTCAGACCGATTGCCTGATCTGGATCGCGCCCGACGGCTAGCTTGAGCGCATTTGTTCAGCCGCGGCGCTCGTCGGAGAGCTCGGCCATCGTGCCGAAGCGCCCGGTGTAGAACAAGAGCGGCTCGTCCTCGCGGTGGTCGAGGTACTCCACCTCGCCGATCCACAGCACGTGATCGCCCGCCCGGTGAACGTCCACGACCCGGCAGACGAGGTGGGCGAGCGCGCCTTCGAGCAGTGGGAGGCCGCTCTGCCACGTGAACCTGGGCTCGACCGGCGAGGACTTCTGGGCCGCGAAATGCGCCGCGAAGTGCTGCTGCTCATGGGACAGCACGCTCACGCCGTAGCGGCCGCTGCGCGGCAGCATCTCGTTCATCCGGCAGCGTCCGAGCGAGACCAGCACGAGCGGCGGGCGCAGCGACACCGACAGGAAGCCGTTGGCGGTCATGCCGTGGACGGTGTCCTTCTCGACCGTGGTGACGATGGTGACACCGGTGGCGAAACGGCCCATGACCTGGCGGAACTCCCTCGCCGCCTGCTCGGCGACACCGGACTTCGGGGTGAGCCTGGCGACACCGGTCGCGGGAAGGAGGTCCGTGCTGGACTTCGCCGGCCCACGTTTGACCGGCGGCCGCACCGGCGGCATCAATCCCCCGCTGTCGGTGGGGCGGGCCACTCGCGTGAGCCGCGCCACTCCCTCCCGGTCGGTCACGGTGCCCACGATACCGCTCGCCCGTTACGATCGGGGCCGGGTCTTGTCGGGGTCGTAGAACGGGATCCGCACGACCGTCGACGGGATCCTCTTCTGGAGCCCGTCGAGCTTTCCGACCTCGACCTCGGTGCCGACGTCGGCGTACTGGACCGCCATCCGCGCGAGCGCGATCGACCGTTTGAGGATCGGGCTGCGGGTGCCGCTGGTGACGACGCCGACTTTTTGCCGACCCACGTACACCGGATCGCCGTGGCCGGCAGTTTCGTTGCTGTCCAGTTCGAGGCCGACGAGCCTTCTTTGCGGGTGCTCCTTGCGCTCGATGAGCGCGTCGCGACCGACGAAGTCCTCGTCGTTGGTGGCGAGCGCGACCGTGAAGCCGATTCCCGCCTCGAACGGGTCGACCTGGTCGTCGAACTCGTAGCCGGCGAAGATCAGACCGGATTCGATCCGGAGCATGTCGAGCGCCTCGAGCCCGAGCGGCTTGATCCCGTATCGCTCGCCGGCTTGTTGGATTGCGTCCCAGACCGCCGGGCCGTCGGAGGGGTGACAGAACACCTCGTAGCCGAGCTCGCCGGTGTAGCCGGTGCGCGAGACGATGATCGGGATCCCGTCGTGGGTCTTGATCCGTCCGACGAGGAGACGGAACCACTTCAGCTCGTCCATCGCCGGCTGTGTCGGTGGGGTCCAGACAATGTCTTTGAGGAGGTCCCGGCTGAGCGGGCCCTGTACGGCGAGGTTGTGGAGTTGGTCGGTCGTCGGCTTGACCCACACGTGCAGGTTGTTTCTCTCCGCGACCTCACGGAGCCACACGCCGTCGTACTCGTCGCCGCCGATGAAGCGGAAGTTGTTGTCGGCCAGGCGGAACACGGTGGCGTCATCGATCATCCCGCCGGTCTCGTTGCACATCGCCGTGTACACGACCTGTCCGACCGACAGCTTGCGCGCGTCGCGGGTGATGGCCTTCTGGATCAGGGTCTCGGCGTCGGGACCGAGCACCTCCCATTTGCGCAGGGGGGATAGGTCCATCACGACGACCTTCTCGCGGCAGGCCCAGTACTCGGCGATCCCGCCCTCGTTGTTGAAACAATGGGGCAGCCAGTAGCCGCGATATTCGAGGAACGACTTGGTGAGCTCGCTCGTGCGCGGGTGGAACGCCGTCTCCTGAGTGAGAACCGGTGGGGCGTCGGCGGTCACTCGGTGGGCGATGGCCACGGAGAACCGATTCTGCGGGGAATAGACGCGTACGTGGACATCTGTCACCTCCCAGGCATTTGAAGGGTCGACGTCGTCGGGGCACGCCGATGATGCGCACACCAGGTCGGTCATCGCGCGCACCATCACATAATCCCCCGGGCGCGACCAGGGCTCGTCGGACACCAGCTGCATGCTGGAGTCGAACGCGGTGTTGTAGAAGAAGTTCAGGGCCTCCCATCCCTTGCGGGGGGCGATCTCGAAGCGGTCGAGCGCGCCGTTGAAGTTGTCGGTGCAGTTGATGTGCCCGGGGTAGCCGAGGTCCTCGTAGTACTTGGCCTGGCAGGCGAGCGCGAAGGTGTCGTGGCGACCGACCGTGTCTCTCACGACTTCGACGAGGGGTTCCATATCGAGGTCGTAGAACTTGCCTTGAAGCCCGGGCGTCGGGTAGGCCTGGCCCATGAGGGTCCTCGTGACTGTGGCGTCGAGACCGCGCTCGAGGCCTTGCTCGAGCTTGGCGGCATGGAACGCGAGGAAGTCCGAGCACTGCTTGCCCTGGACGTCGATCACCTGGATGTACTCGCCCTGCTTGACCTCGTAGGAGAGCGCTGTGGCCCGGTCGACCCGGAAGTCGAGGCGGGGCTCGGCGAGCGGTGGCGGCAGCTCTGCTTCCTCGCGGGTTCGCGGGGTCGCGCGGCGAACCTCGACCATCAGCTCGGAAGCCGGCGCGTCGCCGTCGACGATCCGCCCGCCGGGGGCTTTGACGGTCAGCGTGGTGGCGCGCTCGGCGGTCAGGGTGATCTCGCTGCCCGGCCTTGAGTCTCTTCCGAACAGCGTGAGCCCGCCATTTTCGTCTTGCGCTTTGAGGCCCAGCGCCGGCAGCCCGCCGCCGCCGCGGGCGCTGAGCTCGGCCGTCTGGCTGCCGTGGCGGTCGATCAGTCGGACTCGGTCGTCGCCTTCGAGCTTGATCTCCGTCGCGCCGCCGGGGGCGACGCGGTAGAACTCGAGCTCGGGCTGGACTGACCGCAGCCCGTTGATCAGGACCGCCATTACGGTCCGCTCAGGAGGCTGCCGGGGCGGAGGCCTTCTCGACTTCGGCCAGCAGTTGCTCCGCGAGCTCGCGCTTGCCGTCTGCGTCGAGCTTCTTGAGCTCGTTCTCGACAGCGCGGCGGTTGTAGTGCTGGTTCCAGTAGTCGAGGCTCTCGAATCCAAGCAGGACCGCCTTGCCGACGAACTGGCGCAAAACCTCGTTGGTGGGGCCCATCACCCAGCCGGCCTTGGCGTCGCGCAGATAGCGCTCGAGCTCCATGTCGCGCTTGTAGCCGGTGCCGCCGCACGCGTGGAGCATCTTGTCGACGACGTGGGCGGTGTTCTTGGCCGCGTTGAACTTGATCTGCCACGCCCAGTGGAGGAAGTTCGCGCGCGCGAACTCGCCCGGGGGCGGTTGGATCGTGTTGTGCTCGGTGGCGTTGTCCATCGCCTGAGCGACCGAGTACACGAACAGCCGGGCGGCGTTGGTGTCCATCACGGCCTCGCCGACGTAGTCCTGGATCGTCGGGTAGTCCGCGACGCGGAGGCCGACGTCGACATGGCGCTTGCGCGTGGTCTGGCGCTTGCCGATGTCGATCGCGCCCATCGCGAGGCCGTTCCAAACGCTGGAGGACCCGATCAGGAACCACGGGTCGACCGCCTCGTCGTTGGAGGCGGCGCCGTCACCCTCGGGGCCGACGATCTGGTCGCCGGGGATGTCGACGCCGTCGACCTGAATCGGGCCGGACTGGTTGCCCCTCAGCCCCAGCGCGTCCCACGTCGATGGCTGCGACTTGACGTGCTCGCCGTCGATGACAAACACCGACAGGTCGTCGTAGCCGGTGAAGTCCGGGCTGGTCGTCTGGACGACGTAGAAGTCGGCGAACCCGCCGGACGTCGTCCACGATGCCTTCTTACGGACGTTGTAGCCGCCGTTCCGGCGCTCGGCGCCCGACGAGATCGGGTACCAGAAGTGCGAGCCGGTCTCCGGGTCGCTGTAGGAGAGCGTCCCGATCTTGCCGCTGTTCAGGGGCCGGATGTACTTGTCGATCAGGGCCTCGGTGGGACGGAGCATGATCGTGTTGACCGCGCCCATGTGCATCACGTAACACATCGCGGTCGACGCGCAGCCGTAGCGCGCGATCGTCTCGCACGTCATCACGAAGGCGACGTGATCCTGGCCGAGGCCGCCGTACTCCGTGGGCACCGTGAGCGCGAGAAAGCCGTGCTCACCGAGCAACTCGAGGTTGCGGCGGGGGAACATGAGCTCGTCGTCGGAGACCTTGGCGTTCGCCCGCATCTCCTTCTCGCACAGCTCGATCAGCAGGTCGCGGAGCTCTTTCTGGCGTTCGGTGAGGACCCACTCGGGATCCCACTCGTACCCCAATCCCCAGAAGGGCTCGCCACCCCATGTCTTCTCGGCCATCTACACCCTCCGCTCGCTATGCACAAATATGTCCAATACAGTTCTACCTGAGAGGCTGATCGGTGTCTAGAGCGTGTCCTCTGATCGAGGTCCCGCAAGCGTCCGCGCCTTCGGCGACTACGGCATTGTCGGGTTCACCGACCGTTGCTCGCCTCCAGGGTCCGAGACGGTACAAAAGTGGCCAAACCCCCTCGTGCGCCGGCGCATGAAACGCCCGCCGCTGACGCGGATTCCGTTCGCGCCCCCATGCATTTCGTGACATAGGGGCCGCCTCCGCCCCCGGTGGGGATTTCCCCACCACTAAGGACGGGGGTCCGCAGGTCACCAGACACCCGATCTCCCCAGCGATTTCGGAGCCCGCCGAAGGCAGTCTCCGATGCCATGCATATCACACCTTCATCCACCTCATCT
>Ga0335083_10000712_pt1 | contig 48576 bp, 35 predicted proteins | sample Lox_Sample_42_FD_206716 | JGI IMG/M metagenome (GOLD analysis project Ga0335083, IMG submission 206716) | Soil microbial communities from Loxahatchee National Wildlife Refuge, Florida, United States - Lox_Sample_4.2 | ecosystem: Environmental > Terrestrial > Soil > Wetlands | place: USA...
ACGAACCTTCGCCGTTCGCCCGTCGGGCGCCACATGGATCACCATCTGCAGCTGGGGATGATCGAGCAGGAAGCCGAAAACCGGACCGTTGAAGTCGTTGGTGAAGTTCTTGCGGAAGCGGCCGATATAGAGCCGGCGCAGGCCCGCCTTGCCCTTGTAGATGCCGCCCATGAAGCGGACTTCGCCGCTCTCGGAAAACAGATCGACGGTCTCGTCGTACATGCATTTGTCGATCAGATAGCCGTAGGTGTACTGCACATTGCGGATGGCATTGGCGTCTTCCAGCAGACCCACCTTGCCGCGGAGCTCGCGGATGGCGGCTTCCAATTCCCCAATCTTTTTTTCCGTATCCATGGTCTTCGCGTCGTCCTTGCGCTGGATGAAAGGTTTTCCGGCGATGATCTTGTCGCTGCGAGGAGCTGAAAACAATTGGGGCGCAGATTGCATTTGCATGCATCCTGCGCCCCGAAAGAAGGCGATGTAGACTGGATCAGAAGGCCTTTCTGACCGTCAGCATCCACTCGCGCGGCGGGCCAGGCTGGGCTTCGATGGTGCCTTCGCCGAAGATCGCGAGATCGAACATGTCGTAGAAGTACCGCTTGTCCGTCAAGTTGGTGACCGCAAGCGAAGCCTGCCAGCCACCCTCCGGCGCGTCCCAGGTGACGCGGGCATCAAGCAGGCCGCGGGCTGGAATTTCCGTGAACTTGTTGTTGTTGGCATCCTCGTAGATCGTGTCCTGCCAGTTGTAATCCAGCCGCGGCGTGACGGTGCCGTAACCCTCCATCGGAATCGTGTACATGATATCGAAGTGGGCCTGGCTTGCCGGGAACAGGATCGGGTTGGAGCCCTTCCTGATCGTGCCCGGTGCAACCTGCGGACAGATGCCCGCCGCAAACGCCGCAGGCGTACAGCCATTCAACCACCCCGTCGGAGCTCCCGGAGCGGCATTCGAGCTGAGGTCCGTTACCGAATAGCTCGCATCGATCAGCAGGTTGTCGATCGGTGCGGCCGTCGCCTCGAGTTCGATGCCCCTGTCCGTGGCGGTGCCGAGGTTCACATAATGAGTCCACGGCAAGCCCAACGCATCGGTCTGCGCCAGCGGGGTGATGATCCTCGAATAGTCGCTGGTGTAGAGAGCGGCGTTGAAGCGCAGGCGGTGATCGAAGAACTCGGTCTTGGCGCCGATTTCGTAGCTCTTGAGCTGTTCCGGCCCGAACCCGCCCAACTGCAGCGAGTCGAACGGACGCGAGTTGAAGCCGCCCGAACGGTAGCCGGTCGAGAACTGGAAGTACGCCATCACGTCGTCGGTGAAGTGATAATCGACACCGGCGCGCCAGTCAGGCCGCGACGCCTTCGCGATATTCGGAACCAGCGCTGCGTTTCCTGGGCACTCCGGCAGGAACAGCGCAAACGTACAGTTTGTATCGACTGTGTCGCGGAAGTAGCTGCTACCCGGATAGCCCGGCACCCCAAAGAGGTGGTTGAAGAAGTAGGTCTTCTTCTCTTCGGTGTAGCGGAAACCGCCGAACACTTCGAGATTGTCCCAGATGTGGTAGATGCCGTGCAGATAGACCGACTTGTTCTGGTCGTCGTATTTGTCGTTCTGTTCGAACACCAGCGGCACGCCGATATCACGGAAGATATCAAGCACCACCGGACCCTTCGCCACGTTGACGCGATAGTAGTAGAACGCACCGGCGGTCCACTCCAACGCGCCGTCGAACAGCGAGCCCGTGAAGCGGGCTTCTTCCTGCCACTCCTTGTTTCCGGGGTAGGTCGTCGTCAGTTCGAGTGACATCGGCGACACGTCCGAGTCATTCGAATAGGCGCCATTGTAATAGCGGTAGCCGGTAATGTTCTCGAAGTGGACGTTCGACAGGATGTCCCAGTCGAACTGGTTCGTCACGCTCCACTGATGCATCATCTCGCCCTGCGAGTAATGCTGCCCGGCCTGATCGTAGTAGTCGCCGAACGTGGACCCGTAGATATCCTTCGTGATGAAGCGCTGGTCCCACGGGATTCCAAACGTCGGAATGTTGTAGACCGCGTTCCACACCGGGTCGAGCGACGGCGCGGCGATGTTATTGCCGTCGGAATTCAGCCCGAAGAACTGATCCCGGCTCACCGATTTCACGCCGCCGCCCCTGTTGAAGTAGACGGTACCAGTGCCCGGATCGGCGCCAAACAGGACGTCTGGCGCAAGCTCGGAATTGTCGCGGATCACACTCGCCGTGAAATTGTCTTCCATGCCGTTGAAGATGACGGCCCGGAACGCAACACGCGCGGCAGACACGTCGGTGCCCCCCTGCGTGCCGTTATGGCAATTCGGCTGCTGCGTGCGGACCGGGAGCGTTCCTGCCGTTGCCGGATTCAAGCATGCGTAGTCCCAGGCAGTGAGGAATCCGTCCTGATTGCGTGACGTGGCCGAAACGCGCATGAACAGATGACCTGGGATCACGGTCAGGTTCATGGCGCCCTTGACGTTCACTTCGTTGAAGGAGCCGTAGGTCGCTTCCAGATAGCCGCTGTTGTCGTCGGTCGGCTTCTGCGTATGGATTTCGATGGCGCCGCCGATGTCATTCTTGCCGCCGAGCACGCCCTGCGGGCCCTTCAAGATGTCGACGTGCGAAATGTCCATGAGGTCCAGGATCGTGCCGGACATCGTGCCGTAGTAGATGTCGTCGATATAGATGCCGACGCCGGGCTCGCTCGCGAACACCGTATCGTACTGGCCGATGCCGCGGATGTAGGTCTGCACGGCGTTGCCGAATGCCGCCGGCGCTTTCGTGAGCGTCAAGCTCGGGACCGATGTACCCAGCTGGGAGAGATCATTGATGCCGCGTTCTTCCAGGTCTTGTCCCGTCACCGCCGTAATCGACAATGGCGTGTTCTGAAGGTTCTGCGACACGAACTGCGCCGTCACCGTCACGGTTTCGACACCGGACTGCGACGAGCTGGTCGTCTTTTGAGATGTAGTTGCCTGCGCCATCGCCGGCGACACCGCGAACGCCGCAACGATCGCGACCGTCGAAGCTCCAATGGCGAGCGACCGCAACACGCGCTGCGCACGCAAATGTGACGTGAACTCAGTCCCGAATGGCATCTGCCCCTCCCCTAGACGGCAATGACTGCCCGTGCCGGATCGCACGTTCCGACTCTATGGCTCCAAAATAGCATATTCGGCGGAATCGGGAAGGCTCTGTACGTTGCGCTTACAATCGAAGCGCGCCAAATTTCTTAATTCGTTAAAGCGCTTCGGCGGGGCCAGGGACACGGGCTTCGCAGCCGGAAACCTCGGCGTTCGCACCCAGCAAATGATTTACCATGGCTCCACCAGTGGTCGCACTCGGGCGCAGGAAAACCTGCCTGCCATCCACAACAGTTGCGGAAAAGTCGCGCCGGGCGGATTTGTGCATTCCACGGCCTGCAGCCCTCCGGCGCGTCCGCACAGCGCGATGAAAGGCGACCGCTGACGAACAGTCAGTACGCGATGGTGAACCGTCGCTTCAGGTGCTTGCCCTGCTCCAGCTCGTCGACGAGCGCGATCGCGTAGTCGTCGTAGGAGATGCGGCTCTTGCCATTCGCGTCCGTGACGAGCTGATCGCCGCCGAGGCGGAACTTGCCGGTGCGCTCGCCGGGTCCGATCTCGGCCGCCGGCGAGAAGAAGGTCCAGTCGAGATCCCGTTCGCCGCGCAGACGTGTCAGCACGGCCGACGCTTCATCGAGAATCTTCTTCACCGGCTCCGGCAGCGTGAGCGTGTCCTTCAGCATCTTGCCGGGCGCCACTTCGAGCGAGCCGGCGCCCCCCACCATGATGTAGCGCTTCACGCCCGATCTCTTCACCGCCGCGACGATTCTGTCCGACAGGCCGGGCGCAAACGGCAAAGAGCTCACGACCGCATCGTGGCCTCTCAGGACCGGCGCAAGCGCGTCCGCATCGTTGGCATCGGCGCCGACCACCTTCATCTTCGGGCTGGCGGAGATCTTGTCCGTGTTGCGCGCGATGGCGGTGACGGAATGGCCGCGCGCAACCAATTCGGCGAGCACCTTGCTGCCGATGTTTCCGCTGGCGCCGATCAGGGCGACATTCATCTCAGCCTCCTTTCGACCGCTGCTTGATCGCTTCGGCAAAGATCGGATTGCTCAGCAGGAACGGCACCGCGGCCATGAACTCCTTGTTGAACGGCTTGTTGGGCACCGCGGCCATGATCGCATCGCCGCGTTCCTTGATGCCGGGGCCGAATTCGCTGTGCGTGAAGATGTAGAGCCAGTTCTTGCGCACGCCTTCGAGCACGATCTCGCCCACTTCTACCGGATCCATCCAGAGCGCAGGATTGAGGCCCGATCCGGACGCCCGCCGCTTGTCCCACTCGGCGTAACCGGTGTTGGCGAGACTGGCCGGACGGTTCTCCGCGCTCTTGCCGATCTGGCTGCGCACGGGACCAGGGCAGAAGGCCGACACGCCGACATTGTCGGCGGCCAGTTCGGTGCGCAGCACTTCCATCATCGCGACCACGCCGGCCTTCGCGACCGTGTACTGGATCGTGTTCGGGTTGGGCATGATGCCGGACATCGAGCTGGTGGAGACGATGTGCCCGCCTTCGCCGTGCTTCAGGATACGGGGCAGGACCGTCACGACGCCGTTGACCACACCGCCGAGATCGACGCCCAGCACCCAGTCCCAGTCCTCATAGGTCGCGAACTTCGCAGGTCCCGCCAGCCCGATGCCGGCATTGTTGCTGAGCAGATGGATCTTGCTGAAGTCGCGCTCCACATCGTCGGCAACTTGCGCGAACTGTTTGCGGTCGGTGACGTCGAGCTGATAGCCGCGCACGCGATTGTCGGCGTTGAGTTCATGAAGCGCCGCGTCGAGATGGTCGCGGCGAATGTCGGCAATGGCGACCTTCATGCCCGCATTGAGGAAAGCCTTGACCTGGCCGAGACCAATGCCGCTGGCGCCGCCGGTGACGAGTGCAACCTTGCCTTCAACCTGTTCCATCGCGATCTCCGAAGCTGGCGCCGAAAGCATTTGGGATTGTGCGTGGTGACGCTACTCCACTGCGCGCGAAGTGAGAGGCGCTTCCTCGCGAAGCCATTGCACGGCCACGAAAATTTGCTCGCGTTGCCGCCGATGCAAGGTACAGTTCCCACATGCGTGAGCGGCCGCAAGAGCCGCCGGTTCGAACGCGTCCAGGGAGAGCGACAATGGTCGACGTGATCGGGGCAGAGGCGGCCGAGGCAACCATCGAAGCGCAATCGGCGCCGTTCGTCGCCGAAGGAGACTTCACCCCGCGCAAGCTGAAAGTCGCGGCCGGCATTCTGATCGGCCAGAGCTTCGGCACCAGCATTCTCCCCTACAGCGCGATGATGCTGATGCTCATGCCATTGACGCATCAGTTCGGCTGGACGGCGCAGCAATTTTCCTGGGCCGTGACGTTTCTTTTCGTGTTCGGCGCGCTGAGCCTTTGGCCGATCGGACGCATTGCAGACAAGGTTGGCGTGCGGCCCGTTCTGCTGACCGGCACGATTGTTGTCGGTATCATCACGCTCGCGATGGCGTTCCAGACCGCCAGGCTGTGGCAGTTCTATCTGTACTACGCGCTGCTCGGCATGTTCGGCTCGACCGGCGTCACCTACACGAAGGTCGTGGCGGCGCTGTTCACCCAGCATCGCGGCAAGGCGATGGCCATCCTCACGGCTGAAACGACGCTCGCCCGCGCCGGCGTGCCCCTGTTCGTCAACTGGCTGCTGCTCACGCAAGGCTGGCACACGATGTATCTCGTGTTCGGCGCCATGATTCTGGCCTGTGTCCCGGTGCTGTTCTTTACACTCGATGAACCGGGCCGCATGCCACAGCGTCCGGGCGCGCCGGCACTTACGCAACCGTCAAAGATCGCGTTCGAAGGAATGACCATCAGTCAGGCGGTGCGCGACTGGGTGTTCTGGCTGACCACCGTCACGGCGTTCATCGGCCTCTTCATCTTCAACGGCATGTTCCCGCATATGGTGCCCGCCATCGTGCAGAAGGGCTTTTCGCAGACCACGGTGGTCGCGCTGCAATCCGGTGCCACCGTCATTGCATTCAGCGGCGCGCTGGTCGGCGGATGGGCCGTGGACCATTTCCAGAGTCCGAAGGTCGCGTTTCCGATCAGTCTTGTGTCGGCGCTTGGCACATTCCTGATCCTGATCGTAACGCCGACATTCGGCGGCGTGTGGATGCTTGGCGGAGCCTTGCTGTTGGGGGCGCTCTCCTTCACCGCGCTGTTCCCGATGGGCCAGTACTTCGCCACACGGTTCTTCGGACTGAACTCGCTCACGGAGATCATCGCGGTTCAGTTCATGATCACGAACCTGTTCGCCGGACTTGGTGCGCCGCTGTTCGGATGGATCTTCGACAAGACGCACTCCTACAGCAGCGTGTTCATGATCACGACAGCGCTGAACCTTCTGGTGGCGTTCGTCTGGCTGGTGCTGCCGAAATACCGTTATTCGAAGAACATCGGACAGATGCCGGCTGCCTGAGGAGAGGGCTGACCTCGACTTCAGACCAGCTTGTTCGCGTGGTTCCGGATGAATTCGCGGTCACGCGCGAATCTGGCCTCGATCCAGGCAATCTGCTCCGGCGTAAGGTCTGATCGCGACAATCCGGCCGGGCTGCTGTTGACCCTCGGCAATTTGAGGAGATCCGGAGCGTTCAGCCGCTCGGCCACGACGCGCAGGCCTGCGTCGAGCTCTTCGTATGAAATCAGAAAGTTCGTGACCAGCCGTCCCTCCGAGCTGACGAAGCGGATGTGCTGGTTCCTCAGCTGGTCGGCATTTCTCGGCACCCACTCCTCGATGAACTGCGCGAAATCCAGGTTGCCGGTGTAGAGGCGGGGATTGTCCTTGAAGCGCTCCTGGCGGTGCGAGTTGAAGACACTCACCACGAAGTCCACGGGATCGCGGATGACCCCGAAAATGAAAAGATCCTCGATTTTCGTGCAGCTCAAAAGCCACCGGAACCGCTCGGCGAATTCCACAAAGGTCTGGTGCTTTCCAAAGTTCGATTGAACCAGTCTCAGCTCGCAGTGAGGCGCCAACACGCGCTCGATGGCCGTGGATGCAGTCTTGAGATTGGCGATGAAGAGAAACTTCTTGGTCAAACTTAGCAGCACATGGGTCTCCTCGCCCGACTCGGCTCTGTGGGGCGATTTTCTCACAATTCCGGAGATCTGCCCGAATAGCGATGCGCTCGACTTAACAGGCAGGCACCAGGTGACGCCTGCCGGAGCGGACCCTACTTGTTACACGCTCGTGCGGTCCAGTTCCTAATCGTCGCTGGCACGGACAATATCCCGGCGCGATAATCCCTGAATTGCGAATGATTGTTGCGTTGCTGAGCATCGCCGGCGAACAGACCAACCAGTTTTCTTAACAACCTCACTAGACTGCAGGCATAGCGCTTGCATCAGGTGTGGAGCAGGAAATCCGCCTTCGGAACCGGCTGCAGGACGGAAACATCGCCAATGGCGAGCGCCTCGACCATCTTCAGCCGCCCGAGCAAATCGTCCTCCCGGCAGGCGTAGAACCAGCGCACCCCGATGCCGCATGTACGGAAATCGATGCCGTTCGTCGCGCGGCTGAAATCCGTCGAAGCATCGCAGGCGAAGTTGATGACGATCAGCCGCTCCTCTTCGCTCGAAGGCCGCAAGGCCAGCGACACGACTTTGTTTTGCTCGGCAGCCAGCGGAACCGAGAGCGTGTTTCCGCCATCGGCCTTGATGGTGCAGATGCTGCTTTTGCCCTGGATACCACGCAGACCGAGATAGATCTGAATTCCCGCTCCCGCGACTCCTTCAAGCAGGAACGCAAGCATCGCCGGTCCCTGATTCTTGATCCAGCAGCCCCAATGCTCCGGCCACCACCAGCCGGGTCCATTGCGGTAGATTTCGCCGCTCTTCAGCCCGGCCCACAATGTCGAACTGGTGTTGCTTGCCACTGGATGCAGCACGCCCATCTCGGCTTCCAGCGGCCACACGCCGGGCGGCTGCCCCGGGCGCGGCTGCGCAGGAGGCGGCGCGGTCTTCTTCCATTCCCGCAATTGCCCGATGATCTGCGCACTGATCGCGGCCCATATGCGGGGGCGAAACTCTTGCGCGATCTTGTTCTCCCGCTCGGAGCGATACTCCTCGTCGTAGACGATGCGCTCGACCGCCTCGAGCAGGTCCTTCTCCGACTCCACATCGAAATATTCGGCGAACGGACCGCCCGCTTCCGGCAGCGACGACACCTTCGAGACGATGGGGACCTTGTGATAGCAGAGCGCTTCGGTGACCGGCAGGCCCCAGCCTTCGTAGGAGCTGGGATACAGCGTGCAGACCGCGTTCTCGTAAAGCACCGACAGCGCGCCGTCGGAGATCTTGGAAAGCATCAGCACCTGCTCCATAAGCAGCTCGCTCGCGGCAAGCTTGCTGTAGGCGGCATCGTTCAGCCAGCCGGGATTGCCGACGCAGACGAGCTTCGGCGTGTTCTTCATGCCGTGCTTCTTGATGAGCTTGAGCCAGACGGAAAAGGCGGCGATGTGGTTCTTGCGCGACTCGATGGTCGACACGAACAGCACGTATTTCCCTTTCTCCAGGCCCATCGCGGCCAGATACGCATCCGGATCGCCGACCTCGTCCCAGATCGCGTCTCCGGTAAGAGTCTTGCGGAAGTCCGCGTCGAGCGGAACGACGGCCGCTTCGCGCGCGCCGTAGCCGAGCTTCTTGGAGACGGTTTGCAGATCGGCCAGCGTTGCCTTCGAGTTGACCAGAAAATGATCGGCGTGGTCGAAGGCGCCGATGGCCCAGGTGATGAAATCCTGGCGCAGCTCGGACACGCAATGCTCCGGCGCCATGACCGGGATGAAGTCGTGCACAAAGGGAACGTACTGGATGCCGAACAGACTCTTGGCCAGCCGCACATTGAGAAAATAGTTTTGCAGCCACCACGACGTTCCGAGATTGAGTAGCACGGTTCCGCGCACGAAACTGAAGTATTGTTTTCCCGTCAGCGTGGCATCGAGTGCCGCCAGCAATGACAGCCATTCGGGCGCCTGATGATCGCCGCCGGCAACCGCCTGGTTCGCGAGCATGTTGAAGAGGGACGGCGGGATCTCGATCCAGAAATCGGTTTCCTTGGTGAAACACACGATCGAATACTGGATTCCGGGCTCTGCCGCTTCCAATGCTGCGCGGATCACTTCGATCTGCACGCGCTGAATACCCGTCGGCAGGCGCGCATTGCGGAAATAGTGCATCAGATCGCTGACATCGAAGGCGATGTAGAGCGTCTTGGCGTCGGCGGTCTTCGCCTGTTTCGGATATCGCGCAGGGGCCGGCGTGAAGGAACGCGGAGCGGCCGCCTTGTTCGTGCTGATCTTTGTTTTGAGTGCCTCGATCTCGTTGCGCGCATCGAGCAGGCCGGGCTCGAGCGCCAGCGCCCGCGAATAGGCTTCCATCGCGCCGGCCAGTTGATTCCTGATCTTGAGCAGATGCCCCAGCTGAAGGTGGCCATCCGCATCGTTCGGCTTCAGCTTCAGCGCTTCGCGATAGGCGGTTTCGGCAGCGGCGTGATCGCCCGATTCTTTCCGCGCGTGGCCCAGTTGAATCCAGATGTGCTGCAGGGTCGGATCGAGTCTGAGCGCCTCTTCATAACCGGCGCGCGCCCCTGCCCAGTCCCGCATGTCGCGACTGCGGTCTGCTTCGCCGATCAGGCGTTTCGTCGCCTCCCGAAGGTCTGCCTTCAAAGCAACCTTCGGATCCTTTCGCACGGTTTCGGCGGTCGCTCCACCGGTCGCCTGCGCCGGAAGATCGTCGGAGGAAGATAGCTCTTCGGCATCAAGCCCGGACTCGTCCGGCTTGGCCGTAAATTCGTCAGTGACCTTCATCGGTGGCTCGCAAAGGGGGGTAACCCCAATCTAAGCCATCAGATTTCCGATTGCCACAGCCGCTTTGCGCGCCCGCGTCTGGAACGAACGCCTGAAGCCTCAGGCGGCGGCAGCCAACTGCTTGCCCATGATCAGATCGGCGCCCTTTTCGCCGATCATGATCGTCGGCGCGTTGGTGTTGCCCGACGAAATGCGCGGCATGATCGACGCATCGACCACGCGCAGATTTCCAATCCCGTGCACGCGCAGCTGCGGATCGACCACCGCCATCGCATCGTGCCCCATCCTGGCCGTGCCGACCGCATGATAAAGTGTGGCGCCGGCCACCGCCGCGTAGCCCAGCATGGATTCGCGCGTGTCGCCGAACGGATCGCCGGGTTGCGCCAGATACTTCACGATCGCCGGCTGGTTCATGATCTTGCGCGCCCATTTCAGGCCGGCGATGACGCAGTCCTGATCGATGGGATCGGACAGGTAGTTCGGCGTGATCGCGGGATACGCCGTCGCGTCCGGCGACTTGATGTGGATGTGGCCGCGGGACTCGGGCCGCACCTGACACGGCGTGCAAGTGAGCCCCGGTTCCTTCTCCAGCACCAGCGCCTGCTTCTTGCCGAGGATTTCCAGATCCATCGACGCCGCCATCATGTGGAACTGGATGTCGGGGTGGGCCAGCTCGGGGCGCGACCGGCAGAACGCTGCGATATGAGCAACCGGGAAGGTCAGCAGGCCCTTTCGTGTCGTGTAGTACTTGATCACCTCGCGCCACAGATTGATGCCGTGGGAAAGCTCGTTGACCGTGGTGCATTCCGGCTTCAGCCGCCACTGGCAGCCGACCATGTAATGGTCCTGCAGATTCTCGCCGACGCCCTTCAGCTCCTGCACCAAGGGAATGCCATACTTCTGCAGGATATCGCCGCGGCCGATGCCGGAGAGTTCCAGCAATTGCGGCGAGGCCACCGCGCCGGCCGCGAGGATGACTTCGCGCCGAGCCTTCAACGTATGCTTCTCGCCGCCGCGAATATATTCGACGCCAACAGCCTGTTTGCCGTCGAGCAGCACGCGGGTGGTTTGCGCTTCGGTGACAACGCGCAAATTCGGCCGGTTCATCACCGGGTGCAGATATCCGACGGCTGTCGAATGGCGCTTGCCGCCCTTGATCGAACACTGGAACCAGGAGACGCCTTCCTGCTCGGCGCCGTTGATGTCCTTCGAACGCGGAATACCGGCTTCTACAGCGGCCTCGAGCAGCGCCGCCGAAATCGGATGCTGCTCGGTGAAGTCGGAAACGTTCAACGGCCCGTCGCAGCCGTGCCATTCGTCCGCACCGCGCTCCTGATGCTCGGCGCGTTTGAAGTACGGAAGCACGTCCGCATACGACCAACCCTCACAGCCGAGCTGGCGCCATCCGTCGTAGTCCGCCGCCTGCCCGCGCACATAGAGAAGTCCGTTGATCGAGGATGATCCGCCCAGCACCTTGCCCTTCGGCCATTTGTGCGGACGGCCGCCGGAGCCCTGATCGACTTCCGTCTCGTAGAGCCAGTTCACTTTCGGATCGTTCAAGGTTTTGCCGAAGCCGATCGGCGTGTGGATCATCAAATTCGACCAGAATTGTTTCGGGTTGTGGAACGGGCGGTCGTCGCCGCCGGCCTCCAGCAACACGACATTGTTCTTCGGGTCGGCGGACAGGCGGTTGGCGAGAACGCAGCCAGCACTGCCGGCGCCGACGATGATGTAGTCGCAAGCTTCCTCGGCCATTGTCTCGCCCCTTGCCCTGATCAGCCTTCCGCTTTCGCGCGCCAGCCGCCGGGCGCGTACTGGCTGCGCACCACTTCGACATAGGGCGACGGACTGACGATGCCGCGGATTTCCGTCTGCACGTGCGGTTCGACGGTCGGCTTCGTCGTGCCGCCGTTCGGCTCGCCCCAGATCAGCGTCACCTCGGTGCCGGGATGCGCGAATTCCTCGTCGAGGATGGCAAGCGTCAGCATCTTGCCTTCGTTCGCGGTGTAGCCGATCCAGGTGGAGATGCCGGCGTCCTTGCTGCCGGCGATCACGCGATCATACTGGTGCATGCAGTACACCGCGCTCGGCGAATCGAAATATTTCGCGCGGATTTGCCGGTTGAACTGCGTACCCATCGCGCGCTGCACATCGTCGCTGTTCAGGGCCAGCGTCACCTTCTTGCGATGTGGCTGACTTTGCATCTTCTCCAGCGCCTCGCGGCCGATGAAGTCGTGGTCGAACTTGATGAAGCCGTTGTAGGCGAGATCCCACGGCGAGAGGTAATAGTCTTCGATCCTGTTCGAGATGAAGCTTCCGCCTAGCGATGCCGCCGCTTCGTAGCTCTTGTCGGTCAGCCATTCGCGATAGGGCTTCATGCTTTCGCTGGAATAGACGGCCGGCAGCGGTGACGGAATCCAGCCCGACTCCAGCGCATTGGTGGAATAGGCGCGGCCCCCGACCAGCCGCATGCCGAATTCCTCGCCGGCGCGCACCAGCGCTTCGTGCACCGCATCATGATCTTCCCATGGGCCGAACAATTCCCAGCCGGGCTGGCCGGACATGCCATGTCGCAGCGCCGTCACCGGCTTTCCCGCAATGGTGATGGGCGCCATGTGGAAGAACTTGAGGTCTTCCGGTCTGTGGCCGAGCGCCTTCTCGAGAATCTTCATGGCGTTCGGGCCCTGCACCTGAAAGCGCCAGACCTTGCGCTTGCCATCCGAACGCAGCGCGGTGCGCTGATCGAGTTCGGCCTTCACATCCCATTTGCCGGTCGCGGCGTGGAACTGTACCCATTCCAGCGCCGGCGCGCGGCCGACGAGATTGAACTTGTTCTCGGTGAGATAGAACATGATGACGTCGCCGATGACGTAGCCATCGTAACTCACCGGCGCGAATTGCTTGGCGCGGTTGGGTGCAAATCCCTTGAAGCTGTTGGGCGCGAGATAGTTGAGCAGCTTCGCTGCGTCGGGCCCTTCCACGGCGAGATCGGCCATGTGGTAGGACTGGTTGAACAGCACGGCCGTTTTCTGCCAGGCCATCTGCTCGTCGCGCCAGTTTGTGTATTCCGGCTTCACGCCCGGATAGACATTCGGCCCGGTCTGCGAGTGACGCAGCACATCGACCGGGTTCTTGCCCTTCAGGATATCTTCCAGACTCTTCGCCATCTCGTTCCTCTGATTCAATTCTATGCGGACTTGGCGTGCTTCGCCGCGTCGTGCGCTTCCTTGGTCGGCAGCATGCCGCGCCGTGGCGCCGTCGCCATCACCTTCTTCACGGCAGGCCGCTCTTCGATGCGATGCAGCCACGCCATGGCATGCGGCGTGTCCTTTTCGTTCATCGTCTCGGGCATCATGCGCGGCACGCTCATGGCGATGGCGTAGGTACAGATGTCGGCGAGCGAGTATTCTTCGCCGGCGAGCCATTTGCGCTGCGACAGATCGGCCTCCAGCTTCTTCACGGAATAGCGCACCTTGCGGCGCTCTTCTTCCAGCACCGCTTCGCCGAAGCCTTTGCGGGCGTTGCGCCACTTCACCTGCTGCTCATATACCGGCACGCGGGCGACATAGGCCTCGAACTCGTCTTCCGGCATGTCGCGCACGAACATCTTGCCGAGCGCTTCCCAGCCGAGCGTGGAGACGCACCAGCAGAAATATTCGTCGATGAACTTGGTCCAGATGCGCATCTGCGCGCGCCAGTAGAGATCCTTCGGGCGCAAGGGAACCTGATCCGGGAACCGGTCGTCGACATATTCGCAGATCACGGTGGATTCGGTAATGACCCAGCCATCCTCGATGATGAGCGCCGGCACCTGGCCGCGCGGATTGATCTTCACGAACTCCGGGTCGTGCTGCTGGAACTGCGCGAAATCGATGAAGCGATCGACGTAAGGAACGCCCTTCTCGGCGAACACCAGCAACGGCTTCAGCGAATTGGCACCGGGGCCGCCGTGATAAAGCTGCAGGGACGACATGATTGCTTCCTCCTCCGCGGCCGCCTGGAGGCCGCCGTACAGATCGAAGCCGCGGTCGATGTAATCCTTCAGCGGATCGTCGTCGTGCAGCGGCGGAATCTTGGCGACCGATGCCGTCCACAGGAACACGGCCAGCGCGCGATAATCGGCATAGTTGGGCTTGTCGCCGCCGAGCCACTTGGTCCCCTTCAGCAGCTCGCGGAACGGCTCGAGCGCCGGCGGCACCAGCGGCAACCGCTCCTCGCGGCCGGCCTGCACATCTTCCAGCTTGCGGCCCTGGAGGAACATCGTCTGCCGGCTCTCGCGCACATAGGCATGATCCTGCGGCAGCGACAGATCGTGATAATCGAGAATGTAGCAGCTGAACCACGGCCGGATCGCCGTCGCCCAGAGCCACTGATCGATGAACTTCGTCAGCACTTCCATGCTGGGGCCTTCGAACAGCATCGGGCGGTCAGGATATTTCGCGTCGAGGTATTTGGCGATCTCCCAGCTGTCCTTCACCCAATGCCCATCGTCGATGATGACGGGAACGCGATCCGAAAATCCGTTCGTGCGTTCCAGGATGCCGGTGAAGCCGCCGGGCACGATCTCGATGTCGAAGCCCTTGTGCTTCAGCGCATATTTGGTCGCCCAGACGAACGGGCTGATGGTGCAGCCGGATGCCAGCTGCAGATCGAACAGCGTGATGGTGTTGTTCCTGGCCATAGCGGTCAGCTTTTCTTCGCTGGCGCGCCGGGCATGCCGCGCCCCATCGCCTTGCGGCGCAGATAATCAGGGTCCTTGTCGTGTTTCTTCAGCGCGGCGATCACGTCTGCATTGTACGCTTCCAGAGTCGGGATGAATTCGGGATAGGGCAGGATCCAGAAGTCGTTGTCCTCGACGCCCTTGCGCACGATGCGCGCCAGATCGACCGGATCGATGCCTGTTTCGATCACCGCCTTCAGTTGCGCAAACACCGCCGGATCGTTTCCGTACCAGCCGGTCTTGCCGTAGCGGCCCTGCCGCGACAGCACCGATTCATGGATGTTGGTGTTCACCCCGCCGGGGCACAGCACCGAAACGCCGATATTGTATTTTTCCAGCTCCAGCTTCAGGCATTCCGAATAGCCGCGCACGGCGTATTTCGTGGTGCAATAGACAGAGGTGCGCGGCAGCGCGACGAACGCCGACATCGAAGCGGTATTGACGATGTGCCCGCTCTTCCGTTCGATCATGCCGGGCATGAAGGTCATCACGCCATTGATCATGCCCTTGAGATTGACGTCGAGCTGCCAGTCCCAGTCGTCGTAGGTCGCCTGCTCCAGGGGACCGAACTGGCTGACGCCCGCCGTGTTGCATAGGAGGTCGACAGGACCGAACACGCGTTCGGCTTCCTCGCGCGCCGCAACGTAGGCGACGCGGTCGGTGATATCGAGATGGATGGGATGGACCGCGACGTTCTTGGTCGCGAAATAGCCCATGGCATCGGCGAGATGATCCTTGCGGATATCGCAGATCACCACCTTCATCCCGGCTTCCTCGGCAAACACTTTCGCCTGTCCCAGCGCCACACCGGAGCCGCCGCCGGTGATGAACGCAACCTTGCCTTCCAGATCCCGCATGTTCTCTTCCTGTTGTTCCGATTGCTGATCAGTTCGGCAGCCCGAGCTGCTTGCGTGCTTCGCCGGCCGTGGCAACTTCCGCGCCCAACCGCTCAGCCAGTTCGACGGCCTGCGCCACCATCGCGCCGTTGCCTTTCGCCTGCTTGCCCGGTCCGAGGTAGGTCGAGTCCTCGAATCCGGTGCGGATATTGCCGCCGAGGATCACGGACTGCGCCGCCATCGGCCAGGTGTGGCGGCTGACGCCAAATCCCTGCCAGACCGCGCCGGGCGGCAGATGACTCTTGCAGTAGATCATCGCTTCCGGCGTCGCGTGGATGCCGTACTTCGTGCCCATCACGATGGAATAGACGCCGGGCCCATCGAGCGCGCCATCGGCAATCAGGTCTTCGGCGAACACCAGATCGCCGGTGTCGAAGCATTCGATCTCGGGTTTCACACCGCAATCGCGGATCATGTGGCCCATCTTGGTGATCATCTTTTTGGTGTTGATGGCAACGGTTCCGAAGATCTGCATGGTGCAGATATCGAGCGTGCACATCTCGGGGCGCAAACGTTCGACATGTTCGAGCCGCTTCTCGGCGGTGAACACGCAGGCGCCCGGGCCGGGCATCATCGGGTCTTCGTCCGACTGGATCCAGTTGCAGCCGGGACCGGTGGTGAGGTTGATGATCAACTCGTTGTTGCGCTGCTTGATGCGATTGTAGACCTCCGTGTAGTCGTCGAGATCGGTGGACGGCGTGCCGTCGGGCTTCCTGACATGCACGTGGATGATGGAGGCGCCGGCCTCGCCCGCTTCCAGCGCCGCATTCGCCACCTGCTCGTTCGTCTTCGGGAAATCCGGATGATCGGGCACCGGCGACGAACCGGTCACGGCGCAGGTAATGATCACTTTCCGGGCCACGCGAAACCTCATCGACAATCGGAATTTCGCTGGTTCTATCAGGGGATGGCGCTAGCGAATGCGCCAAATGTGCACTGATTGTGCACTGGCCGCGCGAGGGCGATTGCCTTCGCCGTTCACGCTTGCATGATCTGCATCCATCGCGAGCAAACGACGCAAGCTATTCGCGTGGAACGGGCACGCCGATGCGTTAGTCTCAGCGCGTCAGGGAGGTTTGGGCATGGGCAAGGATGGAAAGAATCCGTTTCCGCTGCCGTCGGAAGTCGGAAGCTTCGCGGGCGCGGATGGCTGGGAGGAGATGTATCCCTACTTCACGCGCTTCCGCCCCGAGGACGACAAGCTCTTCTGGTTCTACAACTCCATGCACTTTCCCGAGCCGCTGTCGGCCTTCGATGGCATTGGTCCGGAAGTGCCATACACCGCACTCGGTGCGATGACGGGGCGGGTATTCGCCTTTCCCACCGTGCTCGGCATCGAATACCGCATCCTGAACGGACGCGTGTACATCACGTCGCATGCGGTGACCGATCCCAAGAAGATCGAAGAGCGCCTCGCCGAATTCCAGAAGCGCGCCGGACATTACTATCAGAACTGGACGGAACTGTTCGCCGGCTGGAAGACACGCATGGAAGCGCTGATCGCCGAGTGCAAGGCGATCGACGTGCCCAAGCTCGGCGAACTGGAAAAGCCGGAAACCGTGATGAACGCGCATGGCATCGCCGAAAACCATTACGTGCGCGAAGCCTGGCACCGCACCATCGAGCTCTACTCGAAGATGTGGAACCACCATTTCGAGTTCCTGATGCTGGGCTACGGCGCCTATGTCGTGTTCTTCCAGTTCTGCAAGAAGGCGTTCCCTGAGATTCCGGACCAGATGGTCGCGCGCATGGTGGCGGGCATCGACGTGCTCATGTTCCGCCCGGATGACGAATTGAAGCGTCTCGCGCTCGCGGCGGTCGGGCTCGGTGTCGACGGAAAAATCACGGAAGGCGCGAAGCCGGAGGACATTCTCGCCGCCATGCGCCAGCTCGGTGAGCCGGGACGGCGTTGGCTGGCCGAGCTCGAGTTGTCGCGCGAGCCGTGGTTCAACATTTCGAGCGGCGACGGCTTCTACCATCATCAGCGCAGCTGGAACGACGACCTCTCGATTCCGTTCTCGGCGTTGCCGCGCTACATCCAGCTTATCAAGCAGGGGCAGAGCCTCGACCGCCCGACGGAGAAGCTGCGCGCAGAGCGTCAATACATCATCGATGAATATCGCGCACTGCTCGCCACCGACGAGGACCGTGGCGCCTACGACCAGATGCTTGGCCTGTGCCATCTCGTTTTCCCGTATGTCGAGGATCACAAATTCTATTGCGAGCACTGGTTCGTCACGACCTTCTACAACAAGGTGCGCGAATTCGGCGCGCTGCTCGAGCGCAACGGCGTGCTGGAACGCGGCGAGGACATCTTCCATCTGCAGCACACGGAAGTGGAGACGGCGCTCGTCGATGCCATGCTGGCATGGGCCGCGGGCGTGGATTGCGCGGGCGGTCAGCACTTCAAGCCGCTGATCGCGCGGCGCAAGGATATCCATCGCAAGCTGTACGACTGGAACGCGCCGCCGGCGCTCGGCCCCATGCCGGAAGCTTTGGAAGATCCAGCCGTGCAGATGCTGTGGGGCATCACCAGCGAGAGTCTCCAGCGCTGGGCCGCGCCGACCGAGAAAGGCCGCGAGAACGAAATCTCCGGCTTCGCTGCATCGCCCGGCGTGGTGGAAGGGATTGCGCGCGTGCTGAAGAGCGCCAACGACATCGGCCAGGTCCGCGAAGGCGACATTCTTGTTTGCCCCGTCACCAATCCGAGCTGGGGGCCGGTCTTCGGCAAGATCAAGGCGGCCGTTTCCGACATCGGTGGCACGATGAGCCATGCCGCCATCGTGGCGCGCGAATATGGAATGCCGGCCGTCGTCGGCACCGGACAGGCCACGAAACGCATTACCACCGGACAGAAGCTGCGCGTCGACGGCAACCGCGGCATCGTCACCATTCTCGGCTGAGGCAATGGCGAAGATCGATCTCGTCGATGTTTCGATCCGCGACGGCAATCAGAGCCTGTGGGGCGCCACGGGCCTGAACACGGCCAAAATCCTCGAGATTGCGCCGGTGATGGATCGCGTGGGATTCCGCGCGCTCGATTTCAATTCGTCCACGCACATGGCAATGGCGGTGCGCTACGACCGCGAAGATCCATGGGAACGCATCCGGCTCACGCACGCCGCAGCACCCAATACGCCGCTGCAATACATCACCACGGGATTCCGCTTCATCGCCTGGGAGACGGCGAATCCGGAATTCATGCGGCTCGTCTATCGCAGGATCGCGGAAGCCGGCATCGGCCGCATCATCGTGCTCGACCCGATGCACGACATCGACGCACTCCTCGCCGCCTGCAAGATGGCGAAGGAGGAAGGCATCGCCGATGTGATGGCGGCGCTGACCTACACGATCAGCGCTGTCCACGATGACGAATTCTACGCCAATGTCGCCCGCGCCTGTGCTGCCTGCCCCTCCATCGACCGCGCCTACATCAAGGACCCCGCGGGAATTCTGCTTCCGGATCGCGCGCGCACTTTGGTGCCGGCGGTGCAGGCAGCGCTCGGCGACAAGCCGCTGGAAATTCATGCCCATTGCACGGTCGGCCTCGGGCCGCTCGCCTACATGGTCGCGGCCGAGTTCGGCATCACGGCCGTGCACACCGCAGCCGGTGCGCTGGCCAATGGCACCTCGCTGCCCTCGGCATCGCGCATCGTGGCCAATCTGCGCGAGATGGGACACACGGTCGACATCGACGATCGCACGCTAGCCCTCGTCGAGAGCTACTTCACGCGGCTCGCCGATGCCGAGGGCCTGCCGCACGGCCGGCCGCAGGAATTCGATGCCGCCTATCTGCGCCACCAGATGCCGGGCGGCGCCATCACCACCTTGCAGCGCCAGCTCAAAGAAATCGGACAGGAGCATCGCCTCGCCGCTGTGATCGAGGAGGTGCCACGGGTGCGTGCCGAACTCGGTTATCCCATCATGGTAACGCCGTTCCCGCAGATCGTCAGCACGCAGGCGATGCTCAACGTCACGAGCGGCACGCGCTATGGCAGCGTGCCGGACCAGGTGATCCGTTACGTGCTCGGTAAGTTCGGGCGGCCGACGGCGCCGGTCGATCCGGACATCATGGACAAGATCATGGCGTTGCCCCGCGCCAGGGAATTGATGAACGAGCCGCCGCCGCCGAGTCCCGCGGAATTGCGCAAGCGTTTCGGGCCGAATATGTCCGACGAAGAATTGCTGCTGCGCGCGGTGATGCCGGCTGAACAGGTGGATGCGATGCTGGCGGCAGGGCCTGCCAAGCGCGGCTACAATCCGGATTCCCGCGCGCTGATCGAACTGCTCAAAGAGATGGCGAAGCGGCCGCCGGTGTCAGAGTTTTCCATCGAGAAGCCGGGGATGAAGATCCGGCTCCGCTCGAACGGCGCTGCCGCGCATGGCTGATCGCAAATCTCCCATTTCGCGCGCTGTTGCCGCGCGACTGAAGCGCGTCAAGGGATTCATCCTCGATATGGACGGCACGCTGGTGCTGGGCGACCGGCGAAACAAGGGATTGTGCGCGCTGCCCGGCGCGCTCGATCTCGTCGGGCACCTTCAGGCCAACAACATTCCGTTCGTGATGTTCACCAACGGCACGGTGCGGCCGCCGCAGGACTATGTCGGCGAGCTGAAGCACGCAGGCTTCTCGGTCACCGTCGATCAGATCATGACTCCCGCCAGTGTCGCTGCCGAATATCTGTCGGCGAAAGGCCATCGCCGCATCCTGGTGCTTGGCGGCGCTGGAGTCGGCGGTCCGTTGGCAGAAGCCGGACTCGAAATCGTGCGGCCGCCGGAACGGGAGAGCATCGATGCCATCTTCGCCGGATGGTTTCGCGAGTTCGGCATGCCCGATATCGAAGCGGCCTGCCACGCGGCCTGGAGCGGAGCGCCGGTGTTTGCTGCATCGCTCGTCCCGTATTTCGCGAGCGCCGAAGGACGAACATTGGGCACGTCCTGTGCGATCGCCGGTGCGATCGAGAAGATCACGGGCGTCCGTTCGCGCGCACTGGGCAAACCGGCGCCGGAAGCGATGCGCATCGCTTGCCGCAGGCTGGGAGTACGGTCGGCGGAGGTTGCCGTGATCGGCGACGATCCCAATCTGGAAATCCCGATGGCGCTGAGAGGCGGCGCGCTGGCGATCGGCGTGACAACCGGCGTGAGTTCAGCCGCAGACTTCGGTGTCGCGCCAAGACCACGCCGCGCCCATCTTGTTCTGGACAGTCTGGTCCCGCTCGCTGCGGCGTTGAGGCATTAACCCCCGGCGATCTTACCTTCGCGAATCCGCCAATTCGCCTTCGCTTCCCGTGCAATTCCTTCGCAAACCGGTGTGGCCGGGCGGCCACAATCCTCGCAATCAACAGCGCAAGACGGCAATCCGAGTCGGACCGCCATAGGTCGTCCGCCGGTCTTTTGCTAATTTGTTTGCCACACAAACAGAGTCGGCACGACCGTCGATCGGGATTGTCGGGGGGATTTGATTGCACTTGGGGAGGTTTCCGATGTCACGTCATGCGTTCCGTAATCGATTTCTCATGCACACTGCGCCGCTCGCAATTCTTGCAGCGGTCGGTTTCTCCGAAGCCGCATCGGCACAGCAGGCCGGCGGCATCGAGGTGGTGACCGTCACTGCCGAGAAGCGCGCTGAGAACGTCCAGAACGTGCCCATCGCCATCACGGCCTTCACCGGCACCGACCTGAAGGAAAAGGGCGTGGTGAGCCTCAACCAGTTGAGCAACCTGACCCCGAACGTGAACCTCGACGCGGGCACGCCGTTCTCCGGCGACAGCTCGGTTCTCTCGGCCTCGATCCGCGGCATCGGCTCCGACGACTTCGCCTTCAACATTGATCCCGGCGTCGGCGTGTATCTCGACGGCGTCTACCTCGCCCGCACCATCGGCGCGAACGTCGACCTCCTCGACGTGGAACGCATCGAAGTGGCGAAGGGACCGCAAGGCACGCTGTTCGGACGGAACACGATCGGTGGCGCCATCAACATCGTCACCCGAGATCCGGGTAACACTTTCACGATGCAGGGCCAGGTCACGACCGGTTCCTTCAACCGTTTTGATGTCTCAGCAACGGCGGACATCCCTCTTGCCGACAACATCCGCTCGTCGATCACGGTGTCCGAGGTCCGGCGCGACGGCTATCAGGACGTGGTGCCATACAACAACGTCAACCACTACGCCTTCGATCCGCCAACGCCGCTGAACGGCGGCACTACCGCTAACTCCGCCTACGGTGGGCAAAACCGCTTCGCCGCACGCGGCAAGCTGGTATGGGACGTCAACAACAACTTCACCGTGACGTTTGCCGCCGACTGGAACCACCAGGACCAGGAATCGACGCCCGTCTCGGTCATCCAGACCTTCCCGAACACGCCGGGCGCGGCCAGCAGCATCGCCGAACTCTATACGCTCTGCCTGGCGGGTATCCCGATCGGACAGCTTTGCAGCCTGCCGCGCGCGGATGGCTTCCCGTCGCACGGCGGCCTGGCGCCGCTCGACACGGTTCCAAATCTTCTTCCGATCAGCCCGGCAACAACGCAGACCGGCAACATCGACACGACCTTTGCCAACGGTCCGAACTTCGCGAAATACGATTCCGAAGGCATCGGCATGACGATGGATTGGATCATCAACCAAGACCTGACGCTGAAATCGATCACCGCCTATCGCCACATCACCTGGAACATCGGCACCGATCTTGATGGCGCCGCGGACAATGGCGAACTGCTCAGCGTGACCGACAAGCAGCGCCAGAACCAGTTCAGCCAGGAACTCCAGGCGATCGGCACGGCGTTCGATCAGCGGCTGAACTACGTCCTCGGCCTTTACTACTTCTACGAGGATGGCTTCGTGCACGACTGGGTGCCGTTCGACGGCAGCCTGCTCGCCGTGGACGATCTGGGTCTCAACGATCTGAAGACCTCGAGCTACGCGGCCTATTTCCACACCGACTACAAGATCACCGACCAGCTCGGTGTCACGGTCGGTGCGCGCTACTCGATCGAAAACAAGAGCTTCCTCGGCGGTCAGCAGGACTTCAACGGCCTCGCCTACAAGGCCTCGGGCTGCTATCCGCCTGACGCTCCTTCAAGCATCATCGGCGGGCCTCCGTTCCTGACCTGCCAGCAGCTGCTTGGCTTCGTTGTTCCCGGCCAGCCATTCCGCTACTTCCCGGGCCCGTGGGATCACCAGAGCTTCTACCTGCTCACCCCGACCGTCGGCGCGCAGTATCACTTCAACGACGACTTGATGGCCTATGTCTCATGGTCCAAGGGCTTCAAGTCCGGCGGCTGGACGACCCGCCTGTCGGCTCCGATCGCCGATGCGTCTGAAGCGCGCTATGGGCCTGAAAAGGCGAAGACCTACGAAGCAGGCATCAAGTCGCAATGGTTTGATCACCGCCTGCAGGTTAACGCGGCCGCCTTCTTCACCTACTTCACCGGCATTCAGCTGAACCAGCAGCAGGGCGCCTCGCCGGTGCTCGAAAATCTCGGCAACGCGCACATCAAGGGCTTCGAGATCGAAAGTGTGGGACAGATCACGGACAATTTCCTGGTCCGGGCAAATGTCGGATACACGGATGCCTATTACACGCATCTTGATCCCAGCACGATTTCGTCGATTCCACAGCAATCGGTTCTGCTGAACTATATGCTGCCGAAGACGCCGCGGTGGAAGCTCAGCATCCAGCCGCAATACGACATGCCGCTGGCGAACGGCGACGATCTGTTGTTCCAGGCGGCCTACACGCACGTGACCAAGGAGGCCAACGACGCCGAGAACACGCCGCTCCTGATGCGGCCGACTCTCGACCTGCTTGACATGTCGGTGCGCTATTCCTTCCACGACGACAAGTATGCGATCACGGTCGGTGGCACGAACATCACCGACAAGCGCTACATCACGATCGGCAGCCACAACTACGCGGCCGGTTTCGTGGATGCGACGTACGATCCGCCGGCGCAGTGGTACATCACCGGCGACGTGAAGTTCTGATTCAGCAGGTTTCGGCAACTAAGGCAGCAGGGAATCATATCCCTGCTGCCTTTCTCTTTTGGCCAAAGCTCCGCCGTTATCGCCAGCCCGCGGATGGGGGCCTTGATGACCGAGTTCAGGGCTAGGCGAGCGGAACCTTGATCACCTGCGGCTCCATGTAGGATTCGAGCCCCAGCATTCCGATCTCGCGGCCGAGGCCGGATTCCTTGAATCCGCCGAACGGCATATCCGCCTCGCTGCCGACATGATGGTTCACCCACACGGTGCCCGCTTCGATCTGCCTGGCGATCTTCTCGCCGCGCGCGATGTTGGTCGTCCATACCGAGGCGCACAGGCCGAAACGGGTGTCGTTGGCGCGGCGCACGGCATCCTCGACGTCGCGGTATTTGAGGATCGGCAGGACCGGACCGAACTGCTCTTCCTTGACCAGCCGCATGTCGTCCTCGGCATCGGCCACGATGGTGGGCGCGATGAAATAGCCGGGGCGATTCAACTGATGTCCGCCGGTGGTGATGCGCACGCCCTTGTGCTTCTTCGTGTCCTCGATGACGCCCATTACCTTGTCGAACTGCATCTTGTTCTGCAGCGGCCCCATCTCGGTGTCCGCATCCATGCCGTCGCCGACGCGATGGGCCTGCGCCAGCTTGGTGAGGCCGGCAACCAGCGGCTCGTACAGCGATTCCGGCGCGTAGACGCGCTTCACCGCCATGCAGATCTGGCCGGCATTGAGAAAGGCGCCGAAGAACAGCTGCGGCGCGATCTGCTCGACATTGGCATCGTCCAGCACGATGGCTGGGTCATTTCCGCCCAACTCCAGCGTGACGCGCTTCAACGTGCCGCTGGCGCTCGCCATGACCTTCTTGCCGGTCGCCACCGATCCGGTGAACGAGATGCGGTCGATGCCGGGATGCTCGGTCATCCAGTGGCCGAGGTCATTGCCGCCGGAGACGGTGTTGAGCACGCCGGGCGGCAGCGTGTCGCGCGCGATTTCGCCCATCAGGAGCGTGGCGAGCGGGGTATAGGGCGACGGCTTCAGCACCATGGTGTTGCCGGCATAGAGCCCGTGCGCGATCTTGTGGCAGGCGAGGATGATCGGAAAATTCCATGGCGTGATGGCGCCCACTACGCCGAGCGGATGATAGACGAGCTCGATCTTGTGCTTGCCGTCGTTGCGGATCAGCTCCGGCTTCACCTCCATGTTGCACATGGCTTCGAGCTCGTGCACCGAAGTGCCGATCTCCCACTTGGCCTGACCGAGCGGCTTGCCCTGCTCTTTCGTCAGCACCGCACCGATCTCGTCGACGCGTGCGGCCAGCCCATGGGCGAATTTCACGATCGCGTCGCGCCGCTCGGCGAAGCTTTTGGCGCGCCAGGCGGGATAGGCATTGCGCGCCGACGCCACGGCGCGGTCGAGCTGCGCGCGCGAAGCATCGGGCGCCTTGGCAAACGGCTCCGCGGTCGCCGGATTGATCACATCGAAAAAGCGATCGCTCGTCTCGGCCTTGCCGTCGATCGTGTGGGTGAATCCGTTCGCCGCCATTGTCCTGCTCCCAACCGTGTCCGAGGGGTACGCAAACCGTTTTCGGCGGCCCTGTCAAAGGACGCCACAAACAACTTCGCGCGGGTTCCCTCGCGGGCAAATTTGACTGCCCGGACAATGGCATCGCTCGCGCGGGCACGCGGAAATGCAATTGCCTGATGCGCCGCTCCTGAGTCACGCTTGGCGAGGCAAGTTGGAGGCGCGCGATGAAGATCGCGGATCTGTTCAAGGTCGAAGGCTATGGCGTCGTCATCACGGGCGGCGCCAGTGGACTGGGCCTCGGCTTCGGTGAAGCGCTGGCGGAGAACGGCGCGCGCGTGAGCCTCCTCGATGTCGATCCCGAACGCATCGCGAAGGAGACGGCGCGTCTCAAGGACAAGGGCTACGACGTCCGCGGCGAAGTGGTGGATGTCACCGATCATCCCGCACTCGACCGTGCCTTCGACAATGCCGCGAAGGCACACGGCAAGATCGATGTGTGCTTCGCCAATGCCGGCATCGATTCCGGCATCGGGTATCTCGATGCCTGGGTGGGCGACAAGCGCAACCGCGTGGAAGCCGGCGCCATCGAGAACTACACCGACGAGCGCTGGGAGCGCACCATCAACATCAACCTCAACGGCGTGTTCGCCACCTGCCGCGCCGCGGCACGCCACATGCGGCCGCGCAAGCAGGGCCGCATCATCATCACCACGTCGCTGGCCGGGCTCACGCAGGAAGCCGTGATCGGCAGCGCCTATATGGCGGCGAAGGCGGGTGCGGCGCACTTCATGCGCAACCTTGCGCTGGAACTGGCCGCCTACAACATCTGCGTCAACGCGATCGCGCCGGGATTCTTCGTCACCAACATCGGCGGCGGCCACGCGCACAATCCCGAGACGCAGAAGAAAGTGTCGGCGCGCGTGCCCATGCATCGCGTCGGCTGGCCGAAGGACATGGCGGGACTGGCGCTGTTTCTGTCGTCGCCGGCTTGCGATTACGTCACCGGGCAACAGATCGTCATCGATGGCGGCTGGGGCCTGGGTGTTGCAGATTAAGGGAGAGGTTAATGCACGTAGGTCTTTGCACTGGCTGGTCGAACTACAACAAAGTGCCCGATGCGCAGTTCATGCAGGAGGAGCTCAAGCAGATTCTGCTGGGCGAAGCGCTTGGCTACGACTCCATCTGGATGACCGAGCACCACTTCGACGACTACTCGATCAGTCCCGCGCCGCTGATGACGCATGCATGGCTCGCGGCCAACACCAAGCATATGCGGCTCGGCACGGCAGTGATCGTGGCGCCGTGGCACGATCCGGTGCGTCTGGCCGAGCAATTCGCGTGGCTCGATCATCTCTCGGGCGGCCGGCTGGTGGTGGGCTTCGGCCGCGGGCTTGCGCGCCTCGAATATGAAGGTCTGCGCATCGATCAATCCAAGGCGCGCGAGCTGTTCGACGAGATCGTGGCGCTGGTGATGAACGCGATGGAGACGGGCTTCATCGAGGGCGGCGAAATCTTCCAACAGCCACGCCGCGAAATCCGCCCGCGGCCGCTGCGCTCGCTGAAAGGCCGCGCGTTCGTCGCCGGCGGCACGCCGGATTCGCTCCGCGCGACCGCGAAACTCGGCTTGCCGCGCCTGTTCCTCAACCAGCCGATGACGACCTCGACCAACCGTCCGCCGTTCGGCGGCGGCAAGATCCAGGCCGGTCACGTGCCGGTGCAGGCGGATCTGCCGGAAGATCCGTGGCTCAAGGCGTGGCTGGAATACCACCCGGGCGTGCCGCCGCCGGGACCGTTCGTCTCCAATCTCGTATTCGTCGATGAAAGCCGCGACCGCGCCGAGGAACTCGCGCGCACCTATGCAGCCAACACGTTCCGCTCCGCCATCATTCATTACGAGCTGACGTCGGAAGAGCTCGGAACGCGCAAGGGCTACGAAGCCTACAAAGCCATGCGGCTGAAGCCGGAGGATGTCGAACCTGCCGTCGAAGGCGTGGTGCAGCAATCCTTCTTCGGAACACCAAAAGATGTGCTGAAGCGCTTCGAGGAAATCATCGAGGCGCGCAAGCCACAAGGATTGTTCCCGCATCTGTGGACCGGCGGCATGCCGCACGAAGAGGTAAACCGCAATCTCACCTACTTCGCGAAGACCTGTCTGCCGGAGCTGAAGAGCTGGACCTGTCAGCCGCTCACCATCGGCGAGCCGCTGGCGAAGGCCGCGTGATCCTTCGAGGCTGCGCGTGTCGCGCAGCACCTCAGGATGACGCATCGTCATGCTGAGGTGCGAGCGAAGCGAGCCACGAAGCATGACAGGAATGTGGAGATCGTAATGTCCAACAATCCCTTCGATCCATCGCTGTTCCGCGACAGCGCGATCTCGCCCGAGACACGCGCGTTCAACGAACAGATGGCCGCGCAGATGAAGGGCCGCCCCAAGCCGTGGGAAACGCAGGACGGGGCTGCGCCGTCGCGGATGTTCGCCGCGCCGCAATCGCCGCGCGCGCGAACGATGATGGCCGAAGTAAAGGGACGCCCGCCGGTCGAGCTGCATGTGGTGGCGCCGGACAATCCGCGCGGCGTGTATATGCACATCCATGGCGGCGGCCTGATCATGGGTTCATCGCGCGATCAGGACCCGATGCTCGAGCGCATCATGAACGCGACCGGACTGGCCTGCGCGAGCGTGGAGTACCGGCTGGCGCCGCAGCATCCTTATCCCGAAGGCTGGGACGATTGCGAAACCGCCGCGCTGTGGCTCGCCAAAAACGCGAAGGCCGAATTCGGCTCGGACTGGCTTTCCATCGGCGGCGAGTCTGCCGGTGCAACACTGTCAGTTCCGACGCTGACACGGATGCGCGACAAGCATGGCTTCACCGGCTTCAGGGCCGCGAATTTGTCCTACGGCAATTTCGACAGCACGATGACGCCGAGCCAGCACTGGATCGGCGGCTCAAGTTTCTTCCTTGAGTCGCGCGACATCCAGTACTGCACGAGCCAGTACGCCCCCGATCCGGCGACGCGCCGCTCGCCCGACATGTCGGCGCTCTACGCCAATCTGAAGGACATGCCGCCGGCTCTGTTCACCGTCGGCACGATGGACGCCTTTCTCGACGACTCCCTGTTCGCCTATGCGCGCTGGATCGCGGCCGGCAACGAGGCCGAACTGGCCGTCTATCCCGGCGGCATCCACGGCTTCACCATGTTTCCCTACACGCTGGCGGCGGAAGCCAATGCACGCATCGATGCCTTCCTGAAGGCTCAGCGCGACCGCGCCGGCAGATAAGGGGTCGAAATCCGCCGTGAATGACGCTAGACCGGCGCCATGATTTCACCTGCCAGGATTTTTGCCGTCGCGCCGATGATGGAGTGGACGGACCGGCATTGCCGCGTCCTCCATCGCCTGCTGTCGAAGCATGCCCGCCTCTACACCGAGATGGTGACGGCGGACGCGGTTCTGCGGGGCGACCGCGAGCGGCTGATCGGATTCGATGCGTTCGAGCATCCGGTGGCGCTGCAATTGGGCGGATCGGAACCGGCAAAACTGGTGGAAGCGGCGCGTATCGCCGCGGATTTCGGCTACGACGAAGTGAATCTGAATGTCGGCTGCCCGTCGGACCGCGTGCAATCGGGACGCTTCGGTGCTTGTCTGATGCGCGAGCCCACGCTTGTCGCGGAGTGTGTGGCGGCCATGCGCGCCGCGGTTTCGATTCCAGTGACCCTGAAGTGCCGCATTGGCGTCGACGAGCAGGATCCGGAGATCGCGTTGCGCGCGATGATCGCGGCCTGCGCGCATGCCGGCGTGGCAACCTTCGCCGTGCATGCTCGCAAGGCGTGGCTGGAAGGCCTGTCGCCGAAGGAAAACCGCGACATCCCGCCGCTCGACTACGATCTCGTCTATCGCGTGAAGCAGGAAAATCCTGGGCTCACCATTCTCGTCAACGGCGGCATCGCGACTCTGGACGAAGCGGAACGGCACATGGCGCATATCGACGGCGTCATGATCGGCCGCGCCGCCTATCAGACACCCGCGATCCTGGCGGATGTCGACGCGCGATTCTTCGGCGGTGCAACGATCGAGATTGACGATGCCGTCGAAGGCTACCTCGCCTATGTCGAGAAGGAATTGCGCAAGGGCGTGCCGCTCAACGCCATGACGAAGCACATGCTTGGCCTGTTCAACGGACGGCCCGGCGCACGCCTGTTCCGCCGCCATCTCAGCGAGAATGCGACGCGCCACGGCGCCGGCATCGGCGTTCTGCGCGACGCGCTGGCGCATCTGCGCCACGAGCCGGAGCGCGCAGCCGCGTGATGGACGCCTTCAACACCGTGTCGCATGGCGACCTGGGCACGCTCGCGCTCGGGCTGGTGATTTCCGGAATAGCCGGCGGATTGGTGGCGGGAATGCTCGGCGTCGGCGGCGGCATCGTCATCGTGCCAATCCTCTACCATGTGCTGGCGGCGCTCGGCGTCGATGAAAGCGTGCGCATGCACGTCGCCGTCGGAACGTCGCTCGCCACCATCATCCCGACATCGCTGTCGTCGGCGCGCGCACACAACAGGCGCGGCGCGGTCGACTGGGATTTGCTGAAGCGATGGGCGATCCCGATGCTGCTCGGCGTCCTGGTGGGCAGCGCGCTCGCCGGCCTCGTGAGCGGCCGCGTCCTGTCGCTGATTTTCGCGGCGGTAGCACTGCCGGTCGCGACGCATTTCGCACTGTGGGGCGAGACCAAGCGCATCGCCGATCACCTGCCCACCGGCATCGGCGGACTGGCGCTGCCGTTCGGCATCGGCGGCGTCTCCACCATGATGGGAATCGGCGGGGGAACGGTCGGCGTGCCGGCCATGACCCTGTGCGGCGTTCCCATCCATCGCGCCGTCGGCACGGCGAGCGCGTTCGGCGCCATCATCTCCGTGCCCGGCACCATCGGCGCGATTCTGGCCGGATGGGGCGTGACCGGGCTCCCCCCCTACTCGCTCGGCTACGTGAATCTTCTGGGCTTTGCGCTTATCGCACCGGCATCCTTCCTGATGGCGCCTGCCGGCGCTTATCTCGCGCACATGACGGACAAGAAGCGCCTGCGCATGGTGTTCGCATTCTTCATCGCCGTCACCGCCGCGCGCATGCTGTGGGATGCGCTGACCTAATTTAGCGACTGGCTTGATGATGCCGGCGGTGCGGACGCCCGAACAGTTTCCACCACATGCGATCGAAGAAGGATGGCCGCTGCGGCTGCACTGCGTTCGGATCCTGCGGCGCAGGGCCATATGGATCTGGTGTCGTCACCACGACGTCCGACTGCGGCGTGAGCGGGACTGCCCGCTGCGAGTAGGGCTGAGCGTATGGCTGCCCATATCCGCCGCCGGGCGTCACGGGCGGCGGGCCTTCTGCGGCCACCGGTGACTGAGCGCCGACATCCTCCTCGCCATAGCTCGCGACATCATCGATGAAAGAATCGAGCGTGGTGTCTTCGGCTTGCGGATCGGCGCGAACGTAGGGGTCATACACGTCCGTGAAGCGCATCACGTCGCGGCGGAAGGTGAGGACGGCGGTGTCATAATCGCAAAAATCCTGTTCAACGCAGGCCGCGAGCGCGATGAAGAATTGGCTCAGCGCGTGCAGGTGCCCTGCGTCGCGGCGGTCACGCGCCAGATATCGCACGCGGCACAATTCGGGATCGCCCGAATCGCGGCACCGCCACAGCGCGCGCTCGCCATAGCGGCCGGTCCAGTCCGCGTACAATTCGCCGTTCCGGTCAGCGAGGTCGCGCGTGTACCACTGCGAGAATTCCGTTACGCGCATGATCTCGAGATCACGGGCCCGGTGACGCGCGATAACGTAGAATCCGACCGCGACAATGATTGCGATGAGAAGAAGCAGGCCGAGTACAACGGTCCCGCTCGATCCGTCGCGCGACGGACTGCGGCCGAAAAACCGGCGATCTGCGTCTTCGCTGGGCCTTGGCCCCGTATCGCCGGTGAACGCCAATCCACTCATCGCCCGCCGGCAAACGCCGTCCCCAACGCCTGTCGCAAAGTATCGGCCCGTTAAGGTTGACGATCAAGCGCAGGGGCCCGCGAACCGCCCAGGGCATGACATTCCTGCAACGCTGTGAATAAGCGCCAGTCGCCTAGATTTTCTGGTCGTACTCGCCGACTTCCGGGTGCTTTGCGAGTCGCGAATCCACATCTTTGAACATCGCGCGCATGTTGGCCTCCGACGCCGGGCTTTCCACCACCACGACGAGCGACGGCTTGTTCGAGGACGCTCGCACGAGACCCCAGGTGCCGTCCTCCAGCACGACGCGCACGCCGTTCACGGTGACGAGCCGCACGATGTTCTGGCCGAGGATTTTCTCGCCGCGCTTCTGAAGCTCGCTGTACTCCTTCACCAGCGCGTCGACCACCGCGTATTTCTTGTCGTCCGGACAGTACGGCGCCATGGTCGGCGAGCCCCAGGTCTTGGGCAGCCCGGCAACCAGCTCCGACATCTTCTTTCCACCGGCGCGATCCAGCATCTCGAGCACGGCGATGGCGGCAACGATGCCGTCGTCATAGCCGCGCCCGATCGGCGGATTGAAGAAATAGTGGCCGCTCTTCTCGAAGCCGGCGACGGCGCCAAGCTCGGCCGTACGTCGCTTGATGTAGGAATGGCCCGTCTTCCAGTAGTCGACCGACACACCGTTCTTCTTCAGCACCGGATCGGTCTCGAACAGCCCGGTCGACTTCACGTCCACCACGAATTTCGCCTTGGGCTGGCGCGACGACAAGTCGCGCGCCAGCAGCACGCCGATCTTGTCGGCGAAGATCTCCGCGCCGGAATCGTCGACAACGCCGCAGCGATCTCCATCGCCGTCGAAGCCGAGACAGATGTCGGCCTTGTGCGCACGCACGGCGTCCGCCATCGCGTGCAGCATATGCAGGTCTTCGGGATTGGGATTGTATTTGGGGAAGTTGTAATCGAGCGTCGCATCCATCGGGATCACATCTGCGCCGATGCGCTTCAGGGCATCGGGCGCAAACACGCTCGCCGTGCCATTGCCGCATGCCGCGACCACCTTGATCGGGCGCGACAGTCTGTGGCCCTCGGTCACGGCCTGAAGATAACGCTCGCGGAAATCCTCCACCGCGATATAGCTGCCGCCGGGCCGCGCCTTCGCTTCGCCTCCCAGAACGATCGCCTTCAGCCGCTGCATCTCATCCGGCCCGAAGGTGAGTGGCTTCTGCGCGCCCATCTTCACGCCGGTCCAGCCGTTTTCGTTATGGCTCGCGGTGACCATGGCAACCGCCGGACAATCGAGCGCGAACTGCGCGAAGTAAGCGACTGGCGTCATCGCGAGGCCGACATCCACCACTTCGCATCCGGCCTGCAACAAGCCCAGGATGAGCGCCTGCTGAACGCCGTGCGAATAGGAGCGATAGTCATATCCCGTCGCCACGCGAGGATTGATGCCGAGCTCGCGGAAATAATGACCGAGACCCAAGCCCAGTGCCTGGATTCCGTTGAGATTGATCTCGCCGGGAAACAACCAGCGAGCGTCGTATTCGCGGAAGCCGTTGGCGGAGACCTGGGCCTGCGTTTCGAATTCGTAGGTGTTGGGCTTGAGGTCACCGCGCGGCTTCATGGAATCACTGAGCGAAGTGGAACGAATTGATGAACCGCTGGCTGTCGTCCTGCGCCGCATTGGCTGGCGCGGTCGCAGTCACCTGGTAAAGGTGCCCGCGGACAAAGAACACGCGATCCATCACGCGGTTGCCGTCCTTGCCGATCACAGTGAGCGCGCGTCCCGCCTGCCCATCGAGACTGACCGGCGCATCGGATTCCGTCCGCGCCGCATTGCTCTTCACCGCGCCGGACGCATTGGCGACAGCGGTCGCCGGATCGACCTTGTAGCCACTGAGATTGGAGTCGATCACGGCAAGGACCGTGGCGCCGGAACTCATGCTGTAACCGGAAAGCGGCACGGCCTTGCCGTCCGTCGTCATTGTCTGGGTGTTGGCGACCGACGGGGAGCCCGGAAACGCGACGCTGAAGGCGCCGTTCGGATCGCGGAACGTGGACCAGTCGTCCGCGAGAACCGGCGTAACCAGCAACAAGCCAAGCGCCGCAGCAGCAAGAATGCGCATCCTGAATTCCCCTTTTCTGAAAGCGTGTCCGGCCCTTACGGGACTCAACTGGTTAAGGTCAATGGACGGCCTTGGCTTGCCGGCGCGAGCACCTATTTCTCCATCGGTACCGTGTGATACAATATAAACAACGAATTTGCGGTGTGAAATGCACTCCCCGGTTTCCCTTTATCCCGCTGCGATTGGCCAGCTGGCGTCTGGGCTTGGATTGCCCTCGTTCGAAAAAGGCAGCGTCTGGCTCGCGGGTGCTGGTCCAGGCGACCCCGGGCTGATCACGATGCTTGGCCTCCACGCTATCGCCAACGCCGATGTGATTTTTCACGATGCTCTGGCGAACGATGCACTGCTCGTCTTTGCGCGGCCGGGTGCCGAGATCGTCGATGCCGGAAAGCGCCGCGGGCGAAAGTCGGCGAAGCAATCTGATATTTCGCGCGCTTTGATTCTGCGCGCGCGAAAAAGCCAGCGCGTGTTGCGCCTGAAGGGCGGCGATCCGCTGATGTTCGGCCGTGGTGCGGAAGAAGCCCTGGCTCTGGCCGCGGCCGGAATTCTGTTCCGCATCGTGCCGGGCGTGACGGCGGGAATCGGCGGACTCGCCTACGCGGGGATTCCCGTCAGCCATCGCGACACCAATCACGTCGTGACGTTCCTCACCGGTCATGCCGCCGATGGCGGCATCCCCGATCTCGATTGGCGTGCAATTGCGCAAGGCTCGCCGACGCTTGTGCTTTACATGGCGCTCGCCCATGCCGAGGACATTGCGCACAAGCTGATCGCAGCGGGACGCAATCCGCACGAACCGGCTGCCATCGTCAGCGAGGCGACCTACGACCGCCAGACCGTGACGGTGACGACACTGCGCGAGCTGGGCGCGGCGGCGCGCGAAAGCCGCGCACCGGCGATCCTCGTGATCGGCGAAAATGTGCGATTGCGCGAAGGTCTGGATTGGCTGGGCGCACTACAGGGGCGCGTGCTCGACCCCGATCCGCTCAAGCGGCACGAATTGCTGGAAGCTTCGTAAGAAGTCCCGCGGCTTCAGGTATTGCCGTCGACGCTCGAGATCAGATCCTGCGCGTCGTGCGCAAGTTGCACCAGCTCCGATGGCATGTCGTCGCCGGAACGGCGCGCCCATTCAACGAGACCTTGGGCGAGATCCACAAAGTGCGGTGCCGTCGCGATCATGCGCGCCTGCTTCTCGATCTTGTCGGGATCGAGGTCGTATTCGGCACCAGGAACGCGCCAGCCACCCCACTCTGCGTCGCCTGTGATGACGACCGGATAGGTGCCCGGCACGGGATGACGCGAGCAATCCTCGGAAGGCTGCCACTTGTTCCGTGCACGGATGACGCGCCACTGCTCCACGCCGTTTTTCTTTTCGCCGACCGGCAATTCGGCATGCAGCTCGTCGGAGGCGAATTCGCGGCCGAGGCCGACATCGTAGAAGACGCGGATCGGCTCATCGAGGCCCTTCGCCCAATGCGGGATGACGCGCTCGATCAGCGCCCAAGTGCCGACCGGCTTCACATAGACTCGCTGGTTCTTGTGAAATTGCGCTTTCGCCATGGCGCCCTGATTCCTGCCTCCGGGATGGGAAAGCCTAGGCGCGGCGCCTTAAGCGGAGGTTAAATTCTTCAATTGTTTCCCGGGCTTGGCTCGCCCGGCGGCGGTGCTTGCTCCGGCATTTGCGGTTGCTGCGGTTGTTGCGGGGCGTCCAACGAGGGCGGGCTCGCCGCATCCGGTGCGCTCTCCACAGGCGCGGCTGGTGGCGGTGCAATTTGCGCCAGCAGCGTCTGCGGCACGGATGCCACAAGCTGATGCGTCCACTTGATCAGATGGATTCCGCTTTGGGCCTGCACGGCTCGCTGCGGCTTGCACGGTGCGGAAGCGTCGCAGGCGTACTTCGTCTGGAGATCGACGAAGGAGACTGGAAGATCGGCGTCTGTCTCGACAATCGCGGGGCGCCAGACTTTCGTGCCGTCGCTCTGGATTGGCGAGAAATAACGATCGACAATCTTCAGCGGCTGGGGGGCTGCTCCCGTCGCAGGCAATTGCGCGCGGAAACTGCGGACATAGCCCGATCCGTCCCGAAAGAAGACAGCGCGCGATTGCGCGATCACCCCTGTCACAGTGCCGGTAAGCCGCAGACCCGCAAGATCTTCCCGTGGAAGCGACAGGACCGGAATCGCGGCAGCCGGCGCACCGGAATCCGTTGGCGGACCCTGCAGCGGTGTCGGCAAGGCCTGGGAGCGGTCGAGCACAGCCGACACCTGGGCGCGCGATTTCCTGTCGAGACCAAGTGGCAATGTAACGGTTCGCTCACCATCAAGCGTGGCCGGACCGCCGATGCGGTCGATCGCCACGCTGCCGTCGGCGGCCGTGCGCAGGGAGAAGGCCCCCGCATAGGCCATCGTCGCCGTATCGCGCAGGATGAACACACCGCCGCCCGAAGCATCGACCTCCGTCCCACGGTTGAACGGACCAAGGAAATCGCGCACCGAGAGCAATTGCTGGGCGGAGAGATGCAACTTCTGGATCGTCTGGGCGACGGGATTGTCGGCCGAAGCCGCGGGTGCCATCGAGACAGCCGCGAGCGCCACGCAGAGGACCGGTATGGTTTTCATTTACGTAATCCTCCGGCCCCTTGAGGGACCTTAACACAGCAAAGTCAGATTTCCGTTCAAATCCAGCAATTTAATTCAGAAGAAATTCGTTCTTGCGGCCAACGATTGCTTTACCGGCTAGCGGGACAATGCATCCACCATGAGCGGACCGGAGCGCTCAAAGGCGGGAAACGGGTAATGGCCTCACGGGCAACGGGTTTTGCCAAGCGGACGCCGGCTGCGAGCCGCGCGAACACTGCGCCTGCTCCGGGCGACGAGGAGCCGCGGGAGATTGCGCTTTATCTGGCACCGATGCTCGCGCCTTACCGGCGACGCGAGCGCGTCAGCATCCGCGTCGAGCGGTTGCCGCATCGCGCAAGACTTTCGAGCGGACGCAACAATGGCGATCGTTCCTGGTCGTTGCTGCCCGACGAACTCGAAGGCCTGACCTACCAACCGCCGCCTGGAATGTACGAGGCGCATACGCTGGCGATCCGCGTGATCAGTCTCGAAGGTGGCGGCGGCGGTACGCTCGCGGTGATCGACTATCCCATCCCCGGAACAGAGCCGCCTCCGGTTGAAGAAGCAGCATCGGCTCCGGAACCTGCAACGCCCGCTGCATCGCCCGCACCAACCTCCGACAAGAGTCACGGAGCCGGCGAAGTGCGGCGGCTGCAAGACGAACTCACGCGCTTGCAGACGGCGCTCGCAGCGCGTGATTCCGAGCTGGAAGTCGCGAAAGCGGAATCTGAATTGTCGCAGCAATCCCGGCAACGGGTCGAAGCGGAACTGAGCGCGACGCGAGCCACGCACGAGAAAGAACTTCGCGATCGTCTTGCCGCGGCCAGCGCCGATGCCACGCGCAACCTCGAACAGGCGCGCCAGGCGTGGGAAGCCGAGAGCAAGAAGGCGCCGGCCGTTCAGACGCAACTACCGAACGTCGAACAGATCGTCGCCCAGGCGCGAGACCGCTGGCAGCGCGATGCCGATGGCGCGCTCGCAAAGGCGCAAGCCGCGTGGAAAGCAGAGGAGGCCGCGAAGCTGGCAGCCGCCGAGGCGCGCTGGCGCGAAAAATCCGGAGCGTCGTCCGGTGAGGCCAAGACAAGACTTGATCACGCCGAAGCGGAGCTCGCGAAACTGCGGGCGGAGGCCGAAAGCCTGCGCAGCAACACCAGTGCCACCGAGATGCGTCGCGCCAGCGAGAACGCGGAGGGCGTACGGCTGCGCGGCGAACTGACAATGGCGCAAGCCGCGCTCGCGCGGCGCGATGCCGAACTCGCCAACGCGCGCGAGGAAGCGGACAAGCTTCGCGCGCGCGTCAGCGAAGCCGAAGCGCGTCGCGCCAGCGAGAACAGCGATGTGACGAAGCTGCGGGCCGAACTCGTCGCGGCGAACGATGCCCTGACGCGGCGCGAGGCCGAGCTCGCAGAGGCGAGAACGGCAGCGGATCGCGCCTGGTCCGCCATGGAAGATGCACGCGAGGTCTGGGCGCGCGAGGCGGACGCAACGCTGGCCAGGACGCAAGCGGAATGGAAGGCGAGCGAAACCGTTCGCATGAGCCAGGCCGAAGCCGAGTGGCGCGATCAGGCGGCCAGGCAGGTCTCGGAAGCCAATGCCCGCGCGGGCAAGGCGGAGGCCGAAGCCCTTCAGGCGCGCGCCGAAGCGACGGCGCTTCGCAGTGTCGGCGATGTCGAACAGTCGCGGATGCGCGACACGACGGCGGCGCTGCAAGCGAAGCTGACGGAACGTGAGGCAGAGCTTTCGGAGTTGCGCGCCGATCTGGTGAAGGCGCGCGTCGGGATCGAGGAAGCGCGCGGCGAGGCCCGTCTGGAGCTCCAGTCGGCAATGCTCAAGGTGCAGGATTTCCAGAACGCGCTCGAGGAGTGGAAAGCCGAGGAAGCCCCGCGCCTCGCCGCGGCCGAAGCGCAGGGACGTGAATCGGGGGCGAAGGCCAATGCCGAGCTGCGTAACCAGCTGAAGGAATCCGAGAAGGCGCTGACCCAGCTGCGCACGCAGGCCAGCGGCAAGCGCAACGAGGATGCCGAAGTGTTCCGCCTGCGCGAGCATGTCGCTGCACTGGAAGCATCTATCGCCGATCGCGACATCGAGTTGATGCAGGTGCGCGCGGAATCCGAGCAGCGGCGGGACCTTCTGGTTGCCGAAAGCAACAATCGGCGGTTCAATCCGGAAGACGAGGAAGACGATCGCAACCGGAAAATCGGCCGGCTGGTGCGCGATGTCGCCATCGTCGGCGCGCTTGCCGCAACGGCGATCATTCTTTATCCGCGCGTCGAGCCGGTTGTGGTCGAAGGCTGGCTGCCAAAGCTTGAGGCGCTGGCGACCGGCCGCGAAGTCTCGTTTGCGGACAGCGGCACAGGCGCCGTCACCGCGGCGCCGCCCCCGGCAGCGGCTGCTCAATCGCCGCAGTCCTTCGCGGTCAGCCTGAAATCCGCCAATGTCCGGTCGGAGCCGTCGGCATCGTCTTCCGTGATCATGACCCTGCCCCGCGGCACGCAGGTCGGGACGCTCGAGCGCCACGGCAACTGGGTGCACGTGCGCATCGCCATCGAAGGCAGCAAGGTCCCTCAGGATGGCTGGGTCTTCGGAACGTTCCTGCAGGACCTGCCGGGGTCCGCGTCACCGGGTCCCTCCCACTAGGGCGTGAATTGCAGGCCGCACTTTCGCCGTCTATCGTCCACCTGACAGATTATCAGAATATCGGTGGGCGCGATGAATTTCGATTTTTCCGACGACCAGAAGTTGCTGCGCGATCAGGCGCGGAAATTCCTCTCCGAAAAATGCACGACAAAGACCGTGCGCCGCGTGTTCGAAGGCGATGCCGGATATGACCGCGATTTGTGGAAGGCCATTGCGGAAATGGGGTGGCTGGGCACGGCCATTCCGGAAGCGCATGGCGGCGTTGGCCTCGGTCATCTGGAATTGTGCGTGATCGCGGAAGAGTTGGGACGCGCGCTGGCGCCGGTGCCGTTCTCGTCGACCGTCTATCTGTTCGCCGAGGCCGTTCTTGCCGCGGGAAGCGAAGAGCAGAAGCAGAAATATCTGCCGAAGATCGCCAGCGGCGAACTGATCGGAACCTTCGCGCGCGCGGAAAGCGCGGGCGCAGTCACGCCGAAATCCATCCGCACCATGCTGAAGGGCGGCAAGCTCTCCGGCAAGAAGATCGCCGTGAATGACGGCATGAATGCGGACTTCGCGGTGGTTCTCGCACGCACCAGCGATGAGCCCGGCGAGCGTGGCCTGTCGCTTGCGATTGTCGATCTGAAAGCGAATGGCGTTTCGCGCCGCGCGCAGGATTCCATCGATCCCTCGCGCAAGCATGCGCAGATCGAGTTCGACGGCGCGCCCGCAGAGCCGCTCGGCAAGACCGGCGAAGGCTGGAGCATCGCGGCTGCCGTTCTCGATCGCGCCGCCGTGCTGACTGCGTTCGAGCAGGTCGGCGGTGCGGATCGATGCCTCGCCATGGGCAAGGACTACGCGCTGACCCGCTATGCGTTCGGGCGGCAGATCGGCTCCTATCAGGCGATCAAGCACAAGCTCGCCGATATGTACGTGAACAACGAGCTGGCGCGCTCGAATGCCTATTTCGGCGCCTGGGCGCTTTCGACCGGCGCGCGCGAACTCGCGCTGGCCGCAGCCGCGGCGCGTGTCTCCGCCACACAGGCCTTCGACTACGCTGCGAAGGAAATGATCCAGATCCACGGCGGCATCGGCTTCACCTGGGAGGCCGACTGCCACTTCTTCTACAAACGCTCGCGCGAGCTTGGGCTGTCCCTTGGCGCACAGCGCACGTGGAAGAACCGTCTGGTCAGCGAACTGGAAGCGAGCAACGCACCGTGAAATTCGTGTTCGAAAAATTGCGCGACGGCAAGTACGACCGCCTGTTCATCGATCGCGATGGAGGGGTCGAGGAAGTGGCATGCCCGAAGATCGGCGGCATCCCGCACGACATGGTGCACTTCGCCGTCGAGAACGTGATGGGCAAGCAGGGATTCATGCGCCGCGTCGCCGCCGGCGAAAAGCTCGCCTTCCGCATGGCAGTGACCATCGAGGGTGACCAAATGGAGCGGCTGGTGGAAGTGATGCAGGCCGATGCGAACAGCGGCTTCCCCGCGCCCGCGGATCTGATCGATATGTATCGTGTCACCTGCGACGCGCGCGTGGTCGAGCCCTATCCCGTTACCGAAACCGATATCGCCGCCATCCGCGCCGAAATGAAGCGGCTCGACGCGCTGTGGCGCGCCACATCGCCCGGACAATCGCTGACGCTCAGCTTCGATCAGCAAACGCATTCGCCATAGGAGCACGCCCAATGGATTTCGAAGACACACCGCAGGAAGCCGAGTTTCGGTCGACGGTCCGCAAATGGCTGGAGGCGAACGCACGGCAGCAGAGCGGCAACGCGCTCGATGAATTGGGCGAAAGCCGCGAAAAGGGATTCCTCAAGGCCGGACGCGCATGGCAGGCCAAGAAGGCCGACGCCGGTTACGCACGCATCACCTGGCCGAAGGAGATCGGCGGCATGGGCGGCAACGCGCTCCAGCAGGTCATCTTCAACCAGGAGGAAGGCAAGACCGGCTCCGCCGGACTGAGCGCGCCGTTCGCCATCGGGCTCGGCATGTGTATCCCGACCTTGATGGCCTATTGCGGCAAGGACGTGCTCGCGCGCTACGTGAAGCCGGCGCTCTATGGCGAGGAGATCTGGTGCCAGCTGTTCTCCGAGCCCGCTGCCGGATCGGACGTGGCCGGTCTTCGCACGCGCGCCGAACGCCAGGGTGACGACTGGGTCATCAACGGCCAGAAGATCTGGACGACGGGCGCACAGATTTCCGACTATGGCCTGTTGCTCACCCGTACCGATCCGAATGCCCCCAAGCACAAGGGGCTGACGATGTTCTATTTGTCGATGAAATCGCCCGGAGTCGAAGTGCGGCCGATCAAGCAGGCGAGCGGCGCCTCCGGCTTCAACGAAGTGTTCTTCACCGATGTGCGCATTCCGGATTCGCAGCGCGTGGGCGACGTGGGGCAAGGCTGGACCGTGGCGCTCACCACCCTCATGCACGAACGGCTTGCGGTGGGCGGCGGACAGGGCGGTGGGCTCGATGTGCCGCAACTGCTGGCGCTGGCGCGCGCGCTCGAGCTGGAAGACGGACCGGCGATCAAGAATGCCAGTGTGCGCGAGAAGATCGCCGACTGGTATGTGCGTTCGGCCGGCCTGAAGTACACGACCTATCGCACCATGACGGCACTGTCGCGCGGGCAGCAGCCGGGCCCGGAAGCCTCGATCGCCAAGGTAGTGGTTGCCTCAAAGCTGCAGGATCTGTCCGCCTTCGCCATGGAGTTGGAGGGCGAAGCTGGCGCGCTCAAAGGCGACGACGCGCCGGAGCACGGCAGCTTTCAGATGGGCTGGATGAGCGCGCCGGGCCTGCGCATTGCCGGCGGCACAGACGAAATCCTGCGCAACATCATCGCCGAGCGCGTGCTAGGGCTTCCGCAGGATGTGCGCGTGGACAAGGACGTGCCGTTCAACAAGATGCCGGGTGGACGCTAATCGCTACAGTCAAAGGAGAGCAACATGCTTGGATACGTCACTCTCGGAACCAATCACATGGAACGCGCGCTGCCGTTTTACGACGCGCTGCTGGCGGAGTTCGGCGCCAAACGCAGTTTCAGCAACGACCGCCTGCAATTCTATTCGGGCAAGGGCGGGATGATCGCCATCGGCAAGCCCTACGACGGACAGGCCGCGAGTGTCGGCAACGGCACCATGGTGGCGCTGCCGGCCAGGGACCGCGAAATGGTCGACAAGGTCTATGCCAAGGCCATTTCTCTCGGTGCCGCGGACGAAGGCGCGCCGGGCGAGCGGCTGCCGACCTTTTACGGCGCCTATTTCCGCGACCTCGACGGCAACAAGTTCTGCGTCTTCCACTTCACCGGATGAAGAAACACGGGAATTAGGGAACCGGCCATGAAGGACTTCAGCGGCAAATACGCGGCGATCACCGGCGGCGGCACCGGCATGGGACGCGAACTCGCCATTCAGCTGGTGGCGCAAGGCTGCAACGTGGCGATGTGCGATGTGTCCGCGGCCAACATGGCCGTGACCAGGCGCCTGTGCGCCGAACAGGGCACCCAGGGCACGCGCGTTTCCACCTTCGTCGCGGATGTGTCCGTCGAAGAACAGATGCAAGCCTGGGCAAAGGCACTGCAGCGGGAGCTGGAGACCGATCGCATCCACCTCCTGTTCAACAATGCCGGCATCGGCGGCGGCGGCAGCATCGTCAACGGTGACCGCGCACAATGGGACAAGACGTTCGCCGTTTGCTGGGGCGGCGTGCTGAACGGCGTGCGCACGTTCCTGCCGCTGATGATGAAGGCGGACGAAGCCCACATCGTCAATACCAGCAGCGTGAACGGATTTTGGGCCTCGATCGGGCCGGGACGGCCGCACACCGCTTATTGCGCGGCCAAGTTTGCCGTCAAAGGCTTCAGTGAGGCGCTGATTACCGATCTCGCGATGACCGCGCCGCACGTCAAGGTGTCGGTGGTGATGCCGGGCCACATCGGCACGGAGATCGTGCACAATTCGCGCAAGATCCTCACCGGAAGCGAAACGGAGATCGATGTTCCGGCGGCGCGCAAGATGATTGCTGCGTGGGGCATCGATACGTCGTCGTTGACGGATGAGCAGGTGCGTCAGGCGATCATCGCGCAGGCAGAAGCGTTCCGCGACAATGCGCCGACCTCCGCCGCCGAAGCTGCGAAAATCATTCTCGATGGCGTGAAGGCGGACAAATGGCGCATCCTTGTCGGCCCGGATGCCGAATTCCTCGATGCCAAGGTACGCGCCAACCCTGAAGGCGCCTACACGCCGGAATTCTACAACGAACTCCTCAACCAAACCGGCTGGCGGCTGTAAAGACCGGCCGCGACCAGTCCCCCATATGGAAACGCCTTGCATCAAGGTCTGCACACTAGAGGCCGTGTCCGGTCTCTGCATCGGATGCGGCCGCACGCTGGATGAGATTGCCCGCTGGGGTTCCCTTTCGGACCATGAACGTCATGCGATCATGTTGAGCCTTCCGGCACGGCTTAGGGAATTACAATCCGGTGAGGCGCGGGATCGCGATGCTTAAAGCGCCTGACAGAGCGCGCGCGGGCAGCTATACCGGCCTGCCCCGCAACGCCCATCAGGAACCCCATGCGCACCGACGAACCCCGCGCCATTAATCTCAAGGATTATCGCGCCCCCGATTTCCGCATCGACACCATCGCGCTTGATTTCGCACTCGATCCGGACGCGACCCGAGTCGCCGCGAAGATGCATGTGAAGCGGACCGGTGCGAAGGACGCGGCTCTCGTGCTGACCGGCGAGAAACTCAAGCTGTTGGGCTTGCGGGTGAACAATGCCGACGTTTCGCCGGCAAACTACAAAGTCGATGATGAGACTCTGACGCTCAGCGGTCTGCCGGACGAATTCACGCTCGATACCCTCACGGAGATCGTGCCGGCGGCCAACACCACGCTCGAAGGCCTCTACGTTTCGAAGGGCATCTTCTGCACCCAATGCGAGGCGGAAGGCTTCCGCCGCATCACCTATTACCTCGATCGGCCGGACAATCTCGCCGTCTTCACCACGCGTATCGAAGCCGACAAGGGGAAATATCCGGTGCTGCTGTCGAACGGCAATTTGATCAAGTCCGGCGATCTCGATGGCGGCCGCCATTTCGCCGCCTGGCACGATCCATTCCCCAAACCGTCCTACCTCTTCGCGCTGGTGGCGGGCGATCTCGGCCATATCGAGGACAGGTTCACCACCATGTCCGGCCGCAAGGTGGATTTGCGCATCTATGTCGAGCACGGCAACGAGCCGCGCGCCACCTACGCCATGGATTCGCTCAAGCGCGCCATGAAGTGGGACGAAGAGGCGTACGGCCGCGAATACGATCTCGACATCTTCATGATCGTGGCGGTGAGCGCATTCAATTTCGGCGCCATGGAGAACAAGGGCCTCAACATCTTCAACGACAAGGTGCTGCTGGCTTCGCCGGATACCGCAACCGACGACGACTACGCCCGAATCGAAGGCGTGGTGGCGCACGAATACTTCCACAACTGGACCGGCGACCGCATCACCTGCCGCGACTGGTTCCAGCTGTCGCTGAAGGAAGGCCTCACCGTCTTCCGCGACCAGAATTTCTCCGCCGACATGCGCAGCCGCGGCGTCAAGCGCATCGAGGACGTGAAGGTTCTGCGCATGCGCCAGTTCCAGGAGGATGCCGGACCGCTGGCCCATCCCGTGCAGCCGCAGAGCTACATCACCATCGACAATTTCTACACCGCGACGGTGTACGAGAAGGGCTCGGAAGTCATCGGTATGTTGAACACGCTGGTGGGGCCGGAGGGCTACCGCAAGGCGACCGACCTCTACTTCGCGCGCCATGACGGCCAGGCCGTCACCATCGAAGACTGGGTGAAGTGCTTCGAGGATGCAAACGGCCGCGATCTCTCGCAATTCCGCCTGTGGTATCGCCAGTCCGGCACGCCGACGATCAGGGCGGAAGGCGCCTACGACGCCGTCACGAAGAAGTACGCGCTCACACTGAAACAGTCGCTGCCGTCGACTCCCGGCCAACCCGACAAGAGACCCATGCACATTCCGGTGCGCATGGGATTCGTGGCGAAGAGCGCGCGCGGGATTCCACTGACCCTCGAAGGCGAGAACGCCATCGGGCTGGAGGAGCGTGTGCTCGAGCTGACCGAAGCCGAGCAGCGCTTCGTGTTCGTCGACGTGCCGGAAGAGCCGCTTCTCTCGATCGGCCGCGGATTCTCCGCGCCGGCGCATTTCGAGGTGAAGGCCAGTGCCGCCGATCGCGCGGCGCTGATGGCGCGAGACGCCGACCCGTTCAACCGCTGGGAAGCGGGACAGGCGCTGGCGACCAACGTCCTCATCGAAATGGCGGAGACGGAACATTCCGGAATCGCGCCGCGCGCCGATGCCATCTATGTCGATGCCATCGGCGAGGTCCTGGCGAAAGCGGAAGCCGATCACGCCTTCGCGGCCGAGATGCTGATGCCGCCATCGGAAGGCGAACTTGCGCTCAAGATGCAGCCGGCCGACCCGGTCGCCATCCACGACGCGCGCAATGCGCTGATCACCGCGATCGCGGCCGCGCATGGCGAAACCTTCCGCACGCTGTATGACAAGCTCGGTCCGGCTGGCACTTTCACGCCGGATGCGGCGTCTGCCGGCCGTCGCCGCCTGCGCAATGTTTGCCTGCGTTATGTGACGGCGGCGGAAACCGAAGACTCGGCGCGCATCGCCGACAGGCATTACCGCTCGGCCACCAACATGACCGACATGATCGCGGGCCTCGCCGCGCTGGTGCGCATGGACAGGCCGGAGCGCGACGCAGCATTTGTGCATTTCCACGATCGCTTCGCCGACAATCCGCTGGTGCTCGACAAATGGATGAGCCTGCAGGCGTCCTCGCCGCTGCCGGAAACCATCGCGACCGTTCGCAAGCTGATGACGCATCCGGCCTACGACATCAAAAATCCCAATCGCGTGCGCGCATTGATCGGCGCCTTCTCGGCCAATCACCTGCGATTCCACGAGGCGGACGGTTCCGGCTATGCGACGGTGGGCGACGTGGTCCGCGCGCTTGATTCGATCAATCCGATGGTCGCAGCCCGCATGGCGGCAGCGTTCGAGAACTGGCGGCGCTATGACGACAAGCGCCAGGCGCTGATGCGCGGCGAGCTCGAAACGACTCTGAAGAAGCCGGGTCTGTCGTCGAATCTGTTCGAGGTCGCCTCGAAAATGTCGGGCTGAAGCATCGACAGCGACTCCATCGGTCGTATCATCGGGCCTGAAACGAATCAGTCGAGGCGGCGCGGCCTCCCATGGCCTCTATCGCTCTGGCGCCAGCTCACGCCATCTCGCGCACATTCTCGGGCGCGGTGAAGCGTGCGACGCGCAGCGTCCGCTGGACCATCGTCATCTCCATCCTGCTGATCTTCGGCAGCTTCGTGTCCGCCGCCATCATCCAAATGCGGATGGATCGCGCGCACGCGCTGTCCCAGGCACGCACGATCGAGTTGCGGCGCGCAAGCGACATGGCCGCGCAATTGTCGACGACGCTGGATCGCTATGCGGCGGTCGGGGCAGCCTTCGCCAATTCCGAGATGGCGCCCGACACATCGGCTGCGCTTTCCGAAGCCGGCGGCGCTGCTTTGCAGAACATCGCCGTGCTGAACGGGAGCGGCAATCTGCTTTTCGAGATGAAGAGCGAGCCCGACAGTCTTCCCAACGGCCCGCTCGCCGAAGCCGCTGGCCGCGGACGCGTCGTTCTTCCATGGCGTGACGGCAAGTCGCTCCTGCTGCTCTTCCCAGCAGGGGATCGTCTCGTTCTTCTCCAGATTGATGCCATCGCCATGATGCCGCTGGACGGCGATGCGCTGATCGCCGAGCTGGATGGACGCGTGCTGTTCGCGGGCCGGAACTGGCGCGACCTGCCGGGCACGCAATCGCTCGCGGCGTTGCCCGACATGGCTGACGCTCGAACGGTGGACCTGCCGTCAGGCCGCCGACTGATTGCGCTGGCGCCGGTTCCGGGATGGCCCATCGCGGCGGCATCGTCCGTGCCCGTCGGCGAGGCGCTGAGCGGATGGTACGGCGCGCTGCCGCTCTACTTCTTCTTCATTCTGGGCCCGGCTTTCGTGGGCGCCGGTTTGGCGGCCGTCTTCGTGCGCGAGTTCGAACGCCGCGCAAAATCGACCGCCGCCGCGAAGAAGCTGCGCGCGAAGTCTCGCGACGATGCAAAACTGTTCATGCGGCTGGCCGACGCCGAGCGCCGCGCCATCGAGGCCGAACGATCCAAATCCGAATTCGTCATGCACATGAGTCATGAGTTGCGGACGCCGCTCAACGCCATCATCGGATTCTCCGAGATCATCGAGAACGCGCTGTTCGGCGTCGTCGGTCATCCGAAGTATCGCGAATATGCCCGCGACATCGGCGATGCCGGCCGAAGGCTGCATTCCAAGATTGGCGATGTGCTGGAATTCTCCAGCGTCGACGCGGGCCGCCATCCCATCACGCTGGCCGAAGCCGATGTCGCGACGGTCACGCGCGCCGCCGTCGAGGATGTGTCGGGCCGCGCGTTCTCGCGCAGGATCCATCTGGTCGCAGAGATTCCGGAGCGCGCGATGGCCATCGCCGACGCCCGAGCGCTCAAGCGGGCGCTGGGCAACCTTCTTGACAACGCGCTGCGCTACACACCGGAGAACGGCAGCATCCGCGTCCTGGTCGGCATCGAGACAAACACGACCAGCATTGCGGTGCGCGACAATGGCTTCGGATTTTCGCCCACGGAGATCGTGAAGGCCGGCGCGCCCTTCACACGCTTCGACCGTTCCGGTGCGGTCACGGGAAGCGGGCTCGGGCTCGCCATCGCTGGCGCGCTGGTGCGGCGGATGGGCGGGTCGTTGCGCATCTCCGGGCAATCCGGCACGGGCGCAACGGTCGAGATCAGGCTGAAGCGCGCGGCCTCATAGGTACCAATCGTATTCGATCGGCGTGACGGCGCGGCGGACGCGGGCCGCCTCGATCCGTTTGTTCTCGCGATAGAGCGATACCGTCTCATCGCCGAAATAGGCCGGAAGGATCGTCGACTGCTCCAGCCGCGAAAGCGCGTCGTCGATGGTGAACGGCAGGCTCAGATCCGGCTCGCGCGACACGTTGCCGATTGCCGGCGCGCCGGGATCCAGCTTCTTCGTGATGCCGTGATGCACGCCAGCCAGCACCGCGGCCAACGCCAGATGCGGATTGGCATCGGCACCGGCCACGCGGTGCTCGACGCGGCGCGCCTCGCTCGGACCGGCAGGAATGCGCATGCCCGCCGAGCGGTTGTTGATGCCCCAGCGGCGGTTCACCGGCGCGAACATGTCGGGCTGGAATCTCCGGTACGAATTCACGTTGGGCGCGAAGAACGCCATCGACTCCGCCATCGCCGCCTGCAATCCGCCGATGGCATGACGCAGCGCGTCGGAACCTTCCGCCGTGCCGTTGTCGAAGATGTTGCGGCCATTGGCATCGAGCAGGCTCAGGTGGATATGCAATCCACTGCCGGCACGGTCGATGTAGGGCTTCGCCATGAAGGTCGCGTCGAACCCGTTGGCGCGCGCCGCCGCCTTCACGATCTGCTGCAGCAGCACCGCGTGATCGGCGGCATGACGCGTATCGGGCTGATGCTTCAGGTTCGCTTCGAACTGGCCGGGCGCGTATTCCTTGCTGGTGGCGCTGACCGGAACGTTTGACGCCTTCGCCGCATCCGCGAGTGAAGAGAGAAAACCCTGAAAGCGGTTGAGATCGTCGACACCATAAACCGAGGCCGTGCTCTCGCGCGCACCGGAACGCGGATCGAGCGGCGGCTGCGGCGCGCCATTGGTCAGCCGCTCGCGGTCCACCAGGTAGAATTCGAGCTCCAGCGCGCACACCGGCCTGAGCTTCAGTTCGGCAAACCGGTCGAGCACGCGCTCAAGCGTCGAGATCGGTTCGGCCGGGTCGGGATCGCCTGCGCCATCGCGCAATGTGAGAAACACCTGCGCGCGCTTCGGGCCATCATCCCACACCAGGCGCGCCGTGCCTGGGATCGGCCACGCCGTGCCGTCGGGATCGCCGTCGCCATAGCCGCGGCCGAACGGATTGGTCATCTCGCCGCGGGCATCCATCAGATAAATGGAGTGCGGCAGCTGGAGGCCGGAATCGAACAGCTTGCCCGCTTCCGCCACCGGCAGCCGCTT
>Ga0335083_10000713_pt1 | contig 48521 bp, 46 predicted proteins | sample Lox_Sample_42_FD_206716 | JGI IMG/M metagenome (GOLD analysis project Ga0335083, IMG submission 206716) | Soil microbial communities from Loxahatchee National Wildlife Refuge, Florida, United States - Lox_Sample_4.2 | ecosystem: Environmental > Terrestrial > Soil > Wetlands | place: USA...
GTGGAGGTCGAGGACGACCACTTCGCGGCCGTCGGGCACGAGTAGGCCTCAGCGCTCGAGGAGGGCGGCTCGGGCCTTCGGGGCTCGCCGTCTCCGCGGCAGCTGTCCCGCGGGCGCAAGGACGAGCAGGAACGGGGCGAGCGCCGCGAGCGCGACCATCGGCGCCAGCAACGTCTCCCGCGGAAGGTAGCCGGTCGTCGCGACCGGGCCGGACCCGAGCGTTCGCCGCAGGCTGTGGACGACGGCGTCGAAGCTCGTCTCGGGATATGCCCGCCAGCCGTCCGCCCGGAGCGTGTGCAGCTCGTCGGCCTGGGTCGCGCGGTAGCTCTCGGGAGCGCCCCCGGGTCGGAAGATGCGCTCGTTGTGCCGCCAGAAACGGACGACCACGGGCGTCACCCCTTCGCTTCGCAGTTCTCGCAGCACGCCCCTGACGTCGAACGGACGCGTCTCCGCATCCGAGAGCACGACCATCAGGCGCTTGCTCACCCCGGGCGAGAAGAAGCGGCCGATCGTCGCCTGCCCCAGCGCGTCGAAGCTCGTCACCCAGTGCTCGAGGTCGGGCGCGGGGGGCGGACGCTCGATGCCGTAGGCCCGGTCGAGCACGGCGCTGAACGTGCGGTCGTCGACCGTCGGAAAGAGGTACGGGAGCACGCGGTTGCTCAGCGAGCCGAGGCCGACGGCCAGCTCGGGTAGCGCGCGGTGGAGCCGCTGGGCGAACGCGGCGGCGCGCCTGTAGCGCGGCGTTCCGTGGCTCGTCGAGGTCGCGAGCATCGAGCGCGAGGTGTCGAGCACGAGGAGCAGCTGGGCGTCGGTTCGGGTCACGCGCGCGTGCTGCTCGCGGATCGTCGGCTGCGCGGCGGCGAGTCCCAGCAGCCCGAACGCGCATGCCAGCGCGAGCGGCCGGACGACGCGCGTCCGGAGCGGGGGATCGGAGAGCGCGAGCCCGGCGCGGAGCCGCTTGCCCGCCCGAGCACGGTGCAACGCGACGGCGAGCGGGGCGACACCGGCGAGGGCCACGAGCCCGGCGAGCGGCGTGTCGAACGTGACCGTCATCAGTAGCCGCTTCCGGTCCCGTAGATTCCAGCCCTGCGCTCGCGGCGCCTGGTTCCTGACGCCTTGCGCCTCTCGCGCTTGCGAACCCGCTGCCTGGAGGGCCGCTGTTTTCTCGAGCTCGAGCGGCCATGTGCCGAGCGGCGCGAGGCACGCGAGGCCTGCTCGCTCTTGAGGAGCAACTCGAGGTCGTACTTGGCCGCCCCGTTCCGATCGTCGAGGCTCGCCGCGGCTCGAAACTCGGCTGCTGCCTGGTCGAGCAGGCGGCCGCCTCCGAGGCGGCGGAGAGCGTCGAAGCTCATGCTGCCGTTCCCCGCCGGGAGCGCGAGGATCGCGCCCGTGAGCACCTGCGCCTGGGCGCGCTCCTGCGCGGAGTCGAGGCTCTTGGCCTCCTGGGCCAGCCGAACGGGAGTGAGCGACGCCGTGGCGAAGGCAGGCAGCGTGGCTGCGTGCCGGTACGCGCGTGCAATCGAGAGGAGGGCCTCGGGCTGGTCGACGCCGAGCAGGGTGGCCGCGGCGCGCTCGGGCAGGGAGGGGCTGCGGGAGACGCGTACCCCGGAGGGCCAGCGCACGTCCCGCTGGGCCACGGTCGTCGGCGTGGCGAGCACTGCTCGCCCGAGGAGAGCGATCGGAATCGACAGCGCGAGCGCCGTGACGCCGGCCGCAGCGGCGAGGAAACGGCGCCTCAGGTCGGAACCCTCCACGTGAAGGGGTGCAAGGCGGACTCGTGGACGCTCGCCAGCAGGGCGAGCGCGGCGACGATCGCGACCAGCACGATCGCTCGGGTCCGGGTTCCCGTGCCGCGGCTCGGGTCGATCGTCGTGCTGGCGGCACGCTCGAGGAATGCCGCGTTCGGCGAGGAGGCGTGGCCCTGGCCGACCGCGACGACCTTCAGGTCGATTCCCTCTCGCTGGTACTGCGCCACCGTGAGCTGGAGGCGCTCCAGATCCGTCGGTGTGTCGACCAGGTCGCTGACGAGCACGACGTGCGGCTTCTCCCCGCCGTACCTGCGCACCAGCCGGTTCGCGAGGACGAGACCGCTCGAGATCGTGGTCCCACTGCTGAACGATCTCCACGGGTAGTCCTTCGGGGTGTCGTCGGCGAAGCGCTGCAGCCAGCCCTCCAGCCCGTCGACGGGAGTGGAGGGAGGAAGCGCCTCGTAGGCGCTGTCCGAGAAGACGACGAGCCCGAGATGCCGCTCCGGGTCCCGCGTCAGGCGGAGCAGCGTGCGAGAGATCGCCTTCGAGGCCGAGTGGGTACTGCTGGAGAGGTCGAGCACGATCACCGCATCGGCTCCCGACCCGAGCAGCGGCTGCCGTGACGACTGCGCCCGGGCCTGCACGACGAAGAGCCCGAGCGCTGCGACGAGAGCCGCGGCGAGCGAGCCCCAGAGCAGCCACGAGCGCCGTTCCGCCTCGGCGAAGGATCCGGCGTCCGCAAGGGGGAGCACGGCGTCTCCACCGCGTGCCCGCCGCACGAGCAGGACGAGGGTGGTCGCGATACACGCCGAGGCGCCGAGCCAGGCAAGGGCCGTCACCGCCACACCACCGTTCGGACGCGGCTCGTCAGATCGGAGATCGCGTCTGCCCCCGGCTCCTGTGGCGCCCAGGCAAGCACCCGGCTCTCGGCGCTGAGGGGCTCGTTGAGGGGCTCGAGCTCGCGCGCCAGCTCCTCGAGCGCATGGCGGCGTCTGGCGGGGTCGCCGTTCGACGATGCCACCCCCAGCTCGCCCAGGATCCGCTCGAGAGGCTCGCCGGTTCGGCGGTCGGCCGGCTCCCTCCGCAACGCGACGCCGAGCAGGAGCGCCGCACCGCCGAGAGCGAGTAATGCCGCGAGCGAGAGCAGTGCGTAGCCGGTGGCCCGCGGTGGCAGGCGGTAGTGCGCGGCCGCCAGTTGTGCAGCCGGAACCTGGAGCATCGGGTGGCGGAGGTCGGTCCGCGCCAACCGCGAGTGCACGCGCAGGGCGGGCCAGGCGACCACCAGGGTCTCTGGCCCCGCGCTGCCGCGGTACGAGACGCGAGGCGGCAGGAAGTGCAGCGTCATGCTGTCTCCGGCCGGCACGCACCCGGCGTCGAGGCATCGCAGGCGCCGCTCGAAGTGCGTGATCGAGACGCCTCCCACCTTGTGAACCGTGCGGCTGTCGGAGATCACCCGGTACGGCCCGAAGCCGGTGGTCACGGCCACGCTGTGCGGATCGACCCGATGCGGGTCGGCGAACACGTCGATCGTCGCGACCACGGTGTCACCGAACTGCGGGTCCCTAGGAGAGAGCTCAGCTTGAGCCGATACGGGGCGCGTCCCGAGCGACACACGAGTCCCTCCGGGTCGGTGTAGGGCGGCGACCGCGAGACCGGCGGCGAGCGCGATCAGGAGCGCGACAGCGGCGATGGGGAGCGCGTGGCGGAATCTCATGCGCGGCGCCGCCTCAGTCGCAACTGGCGCCGGTCGTGCCAGCGCAGGAAGGCCGAGAGGATCTCGGCCGCGTCGTCGCTCGACAGCAGGATCGGATCGAGCTCGACCGCGGCGAACGTCCGCAGGAGCCCGTCCAGCCGCTGCTGGTTGCCTTCCCGGCGCTCGGCCGCCTCACGGCGTGTGAGCCGTACCAGGCGAAGAGCCCCGTCGCCGGGTGCAGCCAGTGGCAATGCGAACCCGGAGACCGCCGGGAACGACTGCTCCCAGCGAGGATCCTGGACGATCACTGGCACGACGTCCCACCCAAGGGACGCGGCCGTTCGCCACACAGCCGGGGCAGGGGGAGCCAGGAAGTCCGAGAGGACGAAGACGAACGTTCCCGGCGGCATGTCGCCCCGCGCGCGAGCGAGGTGGCGAACCGCCCGCGTGAGGTTGTCCGCCGGTGCCGTGTAGTCCGTGTGCGGGAGGTGATGCTCGCGAATTCGCGCCGCGTTCTGCCGCAGATGGGGCGCCAGCCACTGTGGCGCCAGCGGGTCGGCGAGATCCAGGTAACCCGGCAGCCCCTGGGCCGCGAGCGCGCTCTCGACGATCATCCGTCCCGCAACCGCGACCGCCGCGGGCTTGTGGAGCCAGGGCAGCTCCGGGGGATAGAGGCTCATGGAGGGACGCCGGTCGACGACGACGACGACCCGTGGCCGATCCTCGGCGAAGTGCTCGCGGACGACGAAGTCGTCGGATTCCCGCGCGCTCGACAGCCGCGCCGAGGCCTTCCAGTCGATTGCGCGCACGCTGTCGCCGCGACGGTAGGGACGCGAGCTCGCGATCTCGAAGCCGATGCCGCGATGCGAGCTCCTGCGTGTTCCTCCCGTGAGCCCGACTCCGCGGCGGCGGCTGATCAGCGGGAAGGTCGGCTCGGTGCGGCTCAAGACGGCGAGAGTCAGTCTTCGGAGAGCGCCAATCCCGGCCTCGGCGCGAGGTCGAGACAGTGGCGGGAAAGGTCGAACTCGACCGCGGCCTCTCCGTTGGCCGACTCCAGGTGGTACGGATTGAGCAGCACACGGTGGGTGAGCACCGGCTCGAACAGCGCCTCGACGTCCTCGGGGCTCACGAACGGCCGGCCGTGGATCAGCGCCCACGCCCTCGCCGCCCGCTCGAGCGCCAGCGAGCCGCGCACCGACGCGCCCACGGTCACGAACTCGAGCTCTCGCGTGGCACGGACGAGCGCGATCAGCCAGCGCTGGATGATCGGGTCGACGTAGACGTCCTCGACGGCCGCCTGGATCCTCCGCAGCGCGGCCACGTCGATGACGGGCACCAGGGCGTCGAGCGGGTGGCCGTGTCGCTGCGCCTCGACGATCCCCAGCTCGTCCTCGAGGCTCGGGTAGCCGAGGGTCGTCTCGAGGAAGAAGCGGTCGAGCTGCGCCTCGGGCAGCGGGAAGGTGCCCTCGTGGTCGAGCGGGTTTTGGGTCGCGAGGATCAGAAACGGATCCGGGAGCGGTCGCGTCTCCCCGTCGGCGGTGATCTGGCGCTCCGCCATCGCCTCGAGCAGCGCCGACTGCGTGCGCGGCATCGCGCGGTTGATCTCGTCGACCAGGACGATGTTCGCGAAGACCGGGCCTGGGTGGAACTCGAACTCGCGCTCCTTCTGGTTGTAGACGGAGAGGCCGGTGAGGTCGGTCGGCTGAAGGTCCGGCGTGCACTGGACGCGAGAGGCCCGGGCCCCCTCGATCGACTGGGCGATCGCGCGGGCGAGCACCGTCTTCGCCGTTCCGGGGACGTCCTCGAGCAGAACGTGTCCGCGACAGAAGAGGGCGCAGAGCACGAGGCTGATCTCGCTCCGCTTCCCGCGCACCACGAGCTCGATGTTCTCGAGCAGCCTCTCCGCAAGCCCGGTCGCCGCCGTGAAATCGGCGGTCGGCTCGACGTATCTCCTGACGATCTCGGTCTTCAGCCCTACCCTCCGCGCAGTCCCTGCACAGGAACGCCGGCCCAGGGTAGCCGGTCTCCGCCCGAATCGGCGGCAAGCGGCTCAGCCCAGCACGACCTCCACCTGGACGCGCTCCTTCCCGCTCGGCGCGGGAACGAGGTCTCCCTCCACTTCCTGCCCGTCGACCTTCAGCGAGCGAACCCCGCTGCAGACGCCGTCGGGGTTCTCGACCGAGATCTCGTAGAGGACGCCGCGAAAGCGCCGACTGACCCGGTACGAACGCCAGGCTCGCGGGATGCAGGGATCGATCGAGAGCCCCGCGTAGGTAGGCCTGATGCCAAGGACACCCTGGGAGATCGTCACGAACGCCCACGCGGCGGTGCCCGTCAGCCAGGTGTTCTTCGCCTCCCCCGGGGTTGCCGCGTCGGGACCCGCGATCATCTGGGCGTAGACGTACGGCTCGCCCCGGTACGTCTCGATCCGGTCCTCCCGGGTCGACGGGCAGATCGCCAGGTGGCACTCGAGCGCCCGCTCCCCTTCACGGAGCAGGCACCATCCGAGCGCGATCCACGCGTTGTTGTGGCAGAAGACCCCGGCGTTCTCCTTGTACCCGGGCGGATAGCTCGAGATCTCGCCGAGCTCGGGGTAGTAGCGCGTGTAGGCGGGCTGGTGGAGGACGATGCCATGCTCGGTGAGCAGGTGCTCGTGGACGCTCTCGAGAGCCCGCCGGGCACGCCCGTTTCCACGCCCTGCCCCGCCGAGCACGCACCAGCCCTGGCTCTCGATGAAGATCCTGCCCTCCTCGCACGTACGTGAGCCCACCGGAGCGCCTGCCGCGTCGTATGCGCGCAGGTACCAGTCTCCGTCCCAGGCATGCTCCTCGACCACCGCGAGCATGTCTGCGTGCAGCCGGTCGAGCCGCTCTCCATCCCCCGGCCGCTCGAGGTGGCGGTAGAGACCGGCGAGCTCACGGCAGGCATAGAGGAAGAGCCCCGCGATCATCACCGACTCGGCTCTCGACCCGGCGACGTCGCCCGCGGTCTGGAACGACTCGTCCGGGTCCGTCGAGAAGCAGTTGAGGTTCAGGCAGTCGTTCCAGTCGGCGTGCCCGATCAGCGGCAGGCCGTGCTCGCCGAGGTGGCCGAGCGTGTACGCGACGCTCGTCTCGAGGTGATGGAGCAGGGTCTCCTCACCGTCCGGCGCGTCGGCGTATCTCACTGGCTCGTCGAGGATCGACGTGTCGGCCGTCTCCTTCACGTAGGCGCACGTGGACAGGATCAGCCAGAGATGGTCGTCGTAGAAGTCGCGGCCGATCTCGGTGTTCCCCTGATTGGTCAGCGGTTGATACTGGTGGAAGCAGCTGCCGTCCGAGAGCTGGGTCGAGGCCAGGTCGAGGATCCGCCCACGGGCGCGGTCGGGGATCAGGTGCACGAATCCAAGGATGTCCTGGTTCGCGTCGCGGAAGCCGATGCCGCGGCCGATTCCCGTCTCGAAGAAGCTGGCCGAACGCGAGAGGTTGAACGTGGTCAGACACTGGTACTGGTTCCAGGTATTGACCATGCGGCGCACGCTGGGCTCCGTGCAGTCGACCTGGAAGCCGGAGAGGAGCTCGAGCCAGAACGAGCGCAGCGAGTCGAAGGCGGCGTCGACGGCGCCTTCGCGGCCGTACCTCTCGAGCAGGGCACGCCCCCGCTCCTTGTTCACGACACCCGGCCGCTCGAACTTCCCGTCCCGCTGCTCGACGTAGCCGAGCACGAACGCGAACGTCTCCTCCTCGCCCGGCCCGAGCTGCAGGTCGAGCTGATGCGAGCCGATCGGGTTCCACCCGTGCGCGATGCTCGACCGGGCGGCGCCCGCCAGCGGCACGGCCGCCTCGTGCAGGCCGTTGTGGACGCCGACGAAGACGTCGCGGGAGGTGTCGAAGCCCGCGATCTCCCGCGTGCACCCGAAGAGCGTGTAGTGGTCGCGGCGTTCGCGGTACTCGGTGGTGTGGTAGATGCCCGTCCCCTCGACCTCGACCTCCCCGATCGAGTACGTGCGCTGGAAGTTGGTCATGTCGTTCAGCGCCTCGTAGAGGCAGAACTCGACGTACGAGAAGAGCGTCAACTCCTTGGCCGCATCACCGAGGTTTCGGACAGTCGTCTTCCAGAGCTCTGCGTTCTCGCCGGGCGGAACGAAGAGGAGCAGCTCGACCTCGACCCCTCCTCTCGCTCCGGTGATGCGCGTGTAGCCGAGCCCGTGCCGGCACTCGTAGCGGTCGAGCGACGCCTTGGTTGGCTTCCAGCCCGGGTTCCAGACGGCCGTTCCGTCGCGGATGAACAGGTACCTGCCTCCGGGGTCGTACGGAGACCCGTTGTAGGGGTAGCGGGTCAGTCGCCGCAGGCGGGCGTCCCGCCAGAACGTGTACCCGCCGCCCGTGTTGGTGCAGAGGCCGAAGAGCTCGTCTTGGCCGAGGTAGTTCAGCCACGGGAGTGGCGTGTCGGGACGCGTGACGACGTACTCGCGCGCCGCCTCGTCGAAGTAGCCGTAGGCGCTCGCCACGCGCTTAAGGTATGCGGTCGTGGCGAACGAGAGCGTCTTCACGCGCCATCCGGGGAATCCGATCGTGACGGCGCGGGCCGTGCCGCGGGCAAACAGCATCCACAACCCGGCGATCGTCCGGCGCGGCGAGGGCGACTACGCGGGCGTCTTCCGCGTGGACGAGATCGACATGAGCTTCACGCTCCACGTCGGCTTCAGCCCGGACGGGATCGACTGGGAGATCGACCCGGAGCCGCTGCTCATGGAGAGCGGCGATCCCGAGGTGTTCGTAACCGAGCACAGCTACGACCCCCGGCTGACGAGGCTCGGCGACACGTACTACCTCACCTGGTGCAACTCGTCCCCGCACGGGCCCGCAATCGGGCTGGCGACCACCGAGGACTTCGCCACCTTCACCCAGCAGGAGAACCCGCTGCCTCCGGCCAACCGGAACTGCGTCCTCTTCCCGCGCCCGATCGACGGGGAGTTCGCCGTCTACCACCGCCCCTCGGACCGGGGGCACACGCCGTTCGGCGACATCTTCTTCGCGACCAGCCCCGACCTCGTCCACTGGGGGCGCCACCGCTTCGTGTTCGGCCCTGCGGACGGCTGGCAGTCGCTGAAGGTCGGCCCCGGCCCCCACCCGATCGAGACCGACGAGGGCTGGCTGCTCATCTACCACGGCGTGTGGCGGAGCTGCAACGGCTACCTCTACTCCGTCGGCGCCGCACTGCTCGACCTCGACGAGCCGTGGAGGGTGCTCCACCGAACGAAGGACTACCTGCTCGCCCCGACCGAGCCGTACGAGCGAATGGGGGACGTGCCGAACGTGTGCTTCCCGAGCTCCGCCGTCGTCGAAGGCGACGACCTTCGCCTGTACTACGGCGCCGCCGACACGTGCGTCTCGCTCGCGCAGGCCAAACTGTCCGAAGTCCTCGACTTCGTCAAGACCCACAGCTTCGAGGCTTCGCGCTACTGAGCGCGCGAGAGGAGCGCCCCGCTGTGTGGATGCGGAGCCGGCGTACCAGGCAGGTGAAGCAGGTTCTCGATCCCGCCGACACCCGGAACCTCGCGCACCGTGCGCTCGATCTCGTCGATCAGCTCCTGGCTCTCGACCTGTCCTCGAAGGAAGACGACGCCGTTCTCGGCGTTGATGCTGATCGGCCCCTTCGGCACCGCCGGGTTCCGGAAGAGGATGCTCTCGACCTTGTGGGCGAGCTCCGCGTCGTCCAGCTCCGCCGCGGATCCGTGGCAGAGCCGGTGGGCGAGCCCGTGCGCATGGCCGCGCGTCCTCGCCGTGCGGACACGCAGCCCCCGAGCGGCCGTTCGCCGACCGTGGCGGAAGCTGCTTGTGAGCCGGCTGCCGACCCGGCGCCGACGGCCTCGGCCTCGGGCGGGATCCAGCAGGTACTCGAGACCGGCCCCCACGAGCGCTCCGGCGGAGCCTGCGGCGATGATGCCGCGCCACCTGCGCCAGAGCGCCTGGAGACGCGAGTCGGAGCGTGCAAGAACATTCAGTCTCATCTCGACCTCCTTAGCCGCTCAAGCGTTCCAGAGGGGCGAGCCGACCGCATCCGGTCGCGCACGGACTCGTCCCGGGGAGAAGTACCGAGCGTGCGGCCTGCGGGGAAAGCCGCAGGGCCGATCGGTGCCGGCACCGATGCCCCGCGATCCCCGCGAGCCGATGCTTGCGCCGTGGACGTCGGATCTATGATCTCGCGCGACGAGCTCGAGTCGCTCGTCGTCGAGTGCCACCACGTCAAGGAGGAGCACCGGCGAGCCCGGCCCGGTAGCCGCGTGCGACGCCACCTCCGCACGAGGATGGCTGAGCTCGCGAGCCGCTTCGAGACCCTCCTGGAGGAGGCGACGGCGGACGAGGACGAGCGGGCGCGTTGGAGGCGGCACCTCCGCGGCCTCGAGGGCGAGCCGTCGGAGCCGCAGCCGAGACCCTTCCTCCGCTTCCGCGGGCGCTCGGATGCGGGCTCCACGCTCGAGGTCCTCGAACGAGGCGACGGCACCCTCGACGCGGTTGTCGACGGCTCGCTGGCGGAGCGGCTCGTGGCATCCGACGATCTCCGCGGAACGCTGCCGGGCCTGACGTTCAGCGTCGGTGGCACCGCCTTCCGCGAGGCCTTCTCGTCGTCGCGCGAGGTCCGTGGCGCACTCGTGGACGCGATCGAGGAAGGGGCGCCGCCGCCGCGGCCGCACGTGCCTGCGCTGCTTCGCGACGGGCTGATCGACCGCAACCTGAATCTCACCCCGCGCGGGAGGCGGGCGCTCGAGCTGGAGCGCCGGCGCCGACGGGCCACGGGCGCGGCCTAGCCGTGGAGTTGTCGACCGTTCGAATCGACAAGCCGGACGACCTCAACGTCGTGCTCGGGCAGGCCCACTTCATCAAGACCGTCGAGGATCTTTTCGGCGCGCTCGCCGGGAGCTCGCCGCACCTGCGCTTCGGGATCGCCTTCTGTGAGTCGTCCGGGCCCCGCCTCGTGCGGAGAGCCGGCAACGAGCCCGAGCTCGTCGAGCTCGCCGTGCGCAACGCCCTTGCCGTCGGGGCCGGCCATCTCTTCGTCGTCTTCCTCCGCGAGGGCTACCCGGTGAACGTCCTCAACCAGCTCAAGCAGGTGCCCGAGGTGTGCGGGATCTTCTGCGCGACCGCCAACCCGGTCGAGGTCGTGGTGGCGGAGACCGAGCAGGGACGCGGGGTGTTAGGCGTGGTCGACGGGGGGACGCCGGTTGGCGTCGAGACCGACGAGGACGTCGCCACGCGCAGCGAGCTCCTGCGGACGATTGGATACAAGCCCTAGCAAGGCGCGGCCCACGACCGCCCATCTACGATCCGGCCATGGCTCGTAAGGCGGCCGAGCGAGCGCGACGCCCGAGCGGGCGACGCCTCGAGCTGCGGCCCGCGCAGCTGAGGCGGCGCGTCGATCCGAAGCGGCTCGACTTTCGCAGTACCGAGGAAGTCGATCCGCTCGTCGGCACGATCGGCCAGCCGCGCGCACTGGACGCGCTCGAGTACGGGCTGGAGGTCGAGACCCGGGGCTTCAACCTGTTCGTCTCGGGCGCGCCCGGCTCGGGGCGGCTCAGCACCGTCCTCGATCTCCTCCGTGACCGCGTCGCCCGGAGGCCCCTGCCCGACGACTGGGTCTACGTCCACAACTTCCAGAACCCGGATCGGCCGAATGCCATCCGCATGGCGACCGGCCGTGGCTCGGAGTTCGCCGAGGCCATGGATGCATTCGTGGAGTCGGCACGGCGTGAGATCTCACGCGCCTTCGAGAGCGAGGAGTACGAGCACCGGCAGCGCGAGGTTCTCGCCGAATTTGCCCGGGAACGCGAGCGTCGCGAGCAGGAGCTGACGAGCTTCGCCGCCGAGCGGGACATCGCGGTCAAGACGACCCTGACCGGGGTCGCCTCGATGCCCGTTGTCGGCGGCAAGCCGATCACGCGGGAGAAGTTCGAGCAGCTTCCGGAAGAGCGGCGCGAGGCGATCGCACGGAATGCCGGCGACGTGGAGGAGCGGGCCGCCGCTTACCTGCACCAGCTTCGGCACATCGAGAAGGAGGCGGCCCGCCGCGTGGAGCAGCTCGAGCGGGAGGTGGCGGTCTTCGCGACGGAGCCGCTCTTCGTCGAGCTCGAGGAGCGCTTCGGCGACCAGCCCGAGGTGCTCGGCTACCTAGCGGACGTCAAGACGGAGATGCTGGCCCACCTGGACGACTTCCGGGACGGTGAGGAGGCCGCGCCCGCGATGCTCCTCGCGCCTCCGTCGCGGCAGCTCGACAAGGCCCGCTTCCGCGTGAACGTCTTCGTCGACAACCGCGGGGCCGAAGGCGCGCCGATCGTCGTCGAGCGGAACCCGACCTACTACAACCTGCTCGGCCGGGTCGAGTACCGCGTGACGCTCGGCGCGATGGTGACGGATTTCCGGGAGGTCAAGCCGGGCGCGCTCCACCGCGCCAACGGCGGGTTCCTGGTGCTCGACCTCCTGGACGTGCTCCGGCATCCCTTCGCGTGGGAGGCGCTGAAGCGGGCGCTCCGCAGCGGAGAGACGCGGATCGAGAACCTCGGCGAGGAGTTCAGCCCTCTCCCGAGCGCCACGATCCGGCCGGAGCCGATCCCGCTCGACGTGAAGGTCATCCTCCTGGGCTCGCCGCTCCTGTACCAGATCTTCTACTCGTACGACGAGGACTTTCGCGAGCTCTTCAAGGTGAAGGCCGACTTCGCGCCCGAGCTCGACTGGTCGAGCGAGCACCACCGGAATTACGCGGCCTTCATCAGCCGGTGCGTACGGAAGCACGGTCTCCGCCACTTCGACCAGGCAGCGGTGGCCAGGGTGATCGAGCATGGAGCGCGGCTGCGCGAGAGCCAGAAGAAGCTGACGGCGCGCCTGCTCGACATCGACGACCTCGTCTCCGAGGCGAGCTTCTGGGCCGGCGAGCACGGCCACGACCTCGTCGGGCTGGAGGACGTGGAGCTTGCGATCCAGAAGAAGGAGTACCGCTCGAGCCTGCTCGAGGAGCGTGTCCAGGAGCTGATCATCGACGGGACGATCGTGATCCAGACCGAGGGCAAACGCGTCGGCCAGGTGAACGGGATCGCGATCATCGGCCTCGGCGACTTCGACTTCGGCCGTCCCAGTCGCGTGAGCGCGCGGGCCTCGCTCGGCAGGGGTCGGATCGAGAGCATCGAGCGCGAGATCGAGCTCTCCGGGCCGATCCACTCGAAGGGCTTCATGATCCTTTCCGGCTACCTGGCGGCCACCTACGCGCAGGACTGGCCGCTCGCCGTGTCCGCCACGTTGACCTTCGAGCAGTCCTACGACGAGATCGAGGGCGACTCGGCCTCGTCGACCGAGCTCTACGCGCTTCTCTCGGCGCTCTCCGGGCTTCCGCTCGACCAGGGAATCGCCGTCACGGGGTCGGTCGACCAGCACGGCGACGTGCAGGCCGTCGGCGGCGTGACCCGCAAGATCGAGGGTTTCTTCGCCATCTGCAAGGCGCGCGGTTTGACAGGGGAGCAGGGGGTGATCGTCCCGGCTGCGAACGTCAAGAACCTGATGCTCGACGACGAGGTGGTGGACGCCGTCCGCCGGGGGGAGTTCCACATCTGGGCCGTACGGACGATCGACGAGGGGATCCAGCTTCTGACCGGCCGCCACGCGGGCAAGCGCAGGGCCGACGGCTCGTACCCGAAGGACACCGTTCACGGCCTCGTCGCAGCCAGCCTCGAGCGGTACGCAGAGCAGCTTCGCGCCTTCGGCGAGGCGGACGGGGACGGATCCACCGGGAACGGGATCGGGCCGCCCTCGCTCTAGTGCCTCCGGGCGTCCGTCGTTCGCGGGCGGCGCGGCGATCAGTGTTTCGCCGAAGTGAGGATCGGCACGTCCGCTGATGGCATCACGCGTCGACCGCGGCACGATCTCTGTGGGATGGCAACGATGTTCGACAGTGTGTGGACCGTCTCCCGCGAGGTTTTGATCCCGAGCAAGGGGACGACCCTCCTCGGGACGCTCGCGGTGCCTGCGGCGCCGACCGGCGTCGTGGCGTTCGCGCACGGGAGCGGGAGCAGCCGCTCCAGCCCGAGGAACAGGCGGGTTGCGACCGGGCTCAACGAGGCAGGCCTGGCGACGCTCCTCCTCGATCTGCTCACCGTGGACGAGGAGCGCGACCGGCGGAACGTCTTCGACGTCTCGTTGCTCGCGACCCGGCTGGTCGCGGCCACGAGCTGGCTCGAGACCGAGCCCGAGCTGTACGGCCTGCCGGTCGGGTACTTCGGCGCCAGCACCGGAGCTGCGGCTGCTCTCTGGGCCGCGGCCGAGTATCCGCGCGCGGCGGCCGTCGTCTCGCGCGGCGGTCGTCCCGATCTCGCCGCCAAGCGGCTCCACCGCGTTCACGCGCCGACGCTGTTGATCGTCGGCGGCCTCGACGAGGTCGTTCTCGAGCTCAACCGCTCGGCGCTGGAGTTGCTGTCCGGCCACGCCGAGCTGCACGTCGTGCCCGGCGCGACGCACCTCTTCGAGGAGCCGGGCGCGCTCGACGAGGTGACGTGCCTCGCGCGCGACTGGTTCGTCCGACATCTCTCCGAGGCCGGCGATGATCGCTGAGACCCTCGGCGGGAAGGCGCGGCTGCGGCAGGTCGACGAGACGCTCTGGGAGATTCCGGCCGAGACGCGTCCGGACATGCGCGTTCCCGCCCGAGTGTTCGCGGACGAGGAGCTGGTGGAGTCGATTCTGGCCGATCGCGCCCTCGAGCAGCTCCAAAACGTCGCGACGCTCCCCGGGATCGTAGAGGCCGCGCTCGCCATGCCCGACATCCACCAGGGCTACGGTTTCCCCGTGGGCGGCGTGGCCGCGACCGAGACACCCGATGGGGTCGTCTCGCCCGGCGGCGTCGGCTACGACATCAACTGCGGGGTGCGGCTCCTTGCCCTGCCGCTCTCCGAGCCCGAGCTCGGTGACCGGCGTGAGCGGCTCGTTCACGAGATCTCGCGCGCGATTCCGGCCGGGACCGGGAAGAAGAGCGAGCTTCATCTGGGCACGGCGGAGCTCGGGCGCCTGCTCGAAGAGGGCCCGCGGCTGCTGGTCGACGTGCTCGGCGTCGGCACCGAGGACGACGTGGAGCACACGGAGTCGGGCGGCTGCCTGCCGGGCGCTGACGCCTCGGGCGTCTCGGAGCGCGCGTTCGAACGTGGAAGCGGTCAGATCGGCACCGCGGGCTCCGGCAACCATTTCGTCGAGCTCCAGCAGGTCGAACGGATCTTCGATCCGGCCACGGCCGAGGTGTTCGGACTCCAGGAGGGGCAGCTCACCGTCCTGATCCACTCCGGCTCGCGCGGGCTCGGACACCAGGTCTGCACCGACTACGTCCGCAGGATGGACGCCGCGCAGAAGCGCTACGGGATCACGCTCCCGGACCGGCAGCTCGCCTGCGCGCCGCAATCCTCGCCGGAGGGCCGCGAGTACCTGGCGGCGATGGCGGCTGCGGCCAACTTCGCCTGGGCGAACAGGCACGCGATGGCGCACGCCGTGCGCGAGTCCGTGCGGCGTGTGCTCGGGGAGGCGGCTGCCGACGGGACCCGCCAGGTCTACGACGTTGCGCACAACGTGGCGAAGCTCGAGCGGTACGGCGGCCGCTCCGTGCTCGTGCACCGCAAGGGCGCGACCCGCGCCTTTCCCGCAGGCTCGGACGAGATCCCCGCGGCGTTTCGCGACGTCGGGCAGCCCGTCTTCATCCCCGGGAGCATGGGCACGTCGAGCTTCGTGCTGGCCGGCGAGCCCGGATCGATCGAGCGCTCGTTCGGTACGACCTGCCACGGGGCCGGCAGGCGGCTCAGCCGCACGAGCGCGCGCAAGAGGGTCACTGGAGCGGAGCTCCGGCGAGAGCTCGGCGAGCAGGGCATCGTCGTCCGCTGCCCGTCGAACAAAGGTCTCGCCGAGGAGGCGCCGTTCGCCTACAAGGACGTCGAGCGCGTGGTCGGGGTCGTCGAGCGGGCCGGCCTTGCCCGCCGCGTCGTGAAGCTTCGACCCCTCGGCGTGGTCAAGGGCTGAGGGACGTGGAGACGGAGCCTCAGCTTCCGGAGTGGCTGCTCGAGGCGCCGCTCTTCGGCGACCGGTTCGAGGCGGGACGGGAGCTTGCGCGGGAGCTCGTGGGGTCTGGCCTCGAGGAATGCGTCGTCGTCGGGCTGGCCCGTGGCGGTGTGCAAGTCGCGGCGGAGGCGGCACGAGCGCTCGCGGTTCCGCTCGACGTGCTCGCGGTCAGGAAGGTCGGCCACCCGTGGCAGCCCGAGTACGCACTCGGAGCCGTCACGCCCGGGGACGGCCTCTACGTGCGGTCGAACGACGGCCTCTCCGACGAGGAGATGGACGCGGTCGTCGGGCGCGCCCGCTCCGCAGCCGACGAGCTGGACCGGCGTCTGCACGCCACGTTGCCGCCTCTCGAGCTGGCCGGCCGACCCGTGGTGCTCGTAGACGACGGCCTGGCGACCGGGGCCACGATGATCGCCGCGCTGCGCTGGGCACGAAGCGGTGGCGCGACGGAAACGATCGCGGCGGTGCCCGTGGCGGCCCTGGAGAGCGCGTCGATCGTCTCGTGCGAGGCGACGCGGTTCGTCTGTCCGCACTCGTTCGCCGACTTCATGGCCGTCGGCATCTACTACCGGCACTTCCCGCAGGTCGACGACGACGAGGTCGTCCGGCTGCTCGCCGAGGCTGCGAGCCGCCAGCTCGACCGTCGGTAGTTGCCCGAACGTGCGATCCGGGTGGCTGCCGATGACGCGCCGAGCCTCCCGGACGATCGTTAAGGGCGTGAGCACGAAGCAACAGCACCATGCGTTGGGAGCGGCTCATCGCGTGCCCAGGTTCGAGCGCTACGAGGTCTGCAGGGTCGGGCGGGACAGGCGCCGTGAGCGCCTCGTCGCGAGTGCAGAGACGCTGGCAGCCGCAAAGGTCGCGCTGCGGACGCTGCTCGAGGAAGGCGAGGCCGACGGAGGCGAGCTTGCGATCCTCGACGTGGCAACCGGCCGCTGGGTCACGCGCTGAGACTGCGAACGGCCCGCCTCCCGCCCGCGAGGCGTCCGGCTCGCTGCTTCCGCGGGGCCGAGCGGACTTCGTCCGCCAGCTCGCGATCTGGTTCGGGTTCGTGTTCGCCTACGAGATCGCGCGCGGGCTCGCCGACCGCGGCTCCGCGGTCGCCCTCGCGAACGCACGAGCCGTCTTCGAGGCCGAGCAGGACGTTCACCTGGGGATCGAGCTCTGGCTGCAGCGGCAGGTGCTGTCGGTCGGAGGCTTCCTCATCCACGCGGTCAACTGGACGTACTGGCTCTCGCAGTTCGCGGTCGTCGGGCTCGCGCTCCTGTGGATCTACATCTACCGCTACCCCGCCTTCTTGCGCGTGCGCGACACGGTGATCGTGGCGAACACGATCGGGCTGCTCGGCTACGTGCTCGTACCGACCGCCCCGCCGCGGCTGCTGCCCGGTGACGAGCTCATCGACACGATGGCGTCCTCGCCGCTCAACCACGCAACCGACGTCGTTCGGCTCGCGGGCAACCCCTACGCGGCCATGCCGAGCCTGCACGCGGCCGACGCCCTGATCGTCGGCGTCTCGCTCGCGATGCTGGTCCGACCGCTCTGGCTCAAGGCCCTGTGGCTCCTCTGGCCGTGCTGGGTCGCCTTCGCCCTGATGGCGAGTGGAAACCACTTCTGGCTCGACATCGTCGTGGGCGCCGCTCTCGCTGCTCTCGCCGTCCCGATCACCGGCTGGCTGGAAAGGAGGCGAGGGCCGCCTAGAGCATCGTCTGGAGCGTCCAGGCGTTCGCGGGCGCAAACCCTTCCCAGTCGTTGTTGAAGTAGGCGAAGACCTCACGGCGCGAGGCCCAGCGTCGGATCCGGCCGGCCCAGTCCTGGAGCTCGGTCCGCGAGTAGTTGCCCCGGCGGCCGCGGCTGCCCCGATGGAAGCGGATATAGACGAAGTCCGCGGTCGGCTCGTCGCCGCGGAGCTGGCCGCCTCCCGGGCGGTCGGCGAGCACGAGCGCGGCGTTGTGTGCTTGGAGGAGAGCGAGCACGTCGTCGGCGAGCCAGCTCTCGTGCCGGAACTCGATCGCGTGGCGAAGCCCGGGCGGACTGTCGGCCATCGCCCGTTCGAGCCGCTCGTCGTCGCGCCGGAAGGTCGGCGGCAGCTGCCAGAGCAGCGGGCCGAGCTTGCCCGCCCTCGTGAGCGGCTCGATCCGGTCCAGGAGCAACGGAAGATGGGCCCCGGTTTCCCGGAGGCGTTTCACGTGGGTCAGGAAGCGGCTCACCTTGACCGCGAAGGTGAAGCCGGCCGGTGTTTCCGCGGCCCAGCGCTCGACCACCTCCCGGCGGGGCAGTCGGTAGAAGGTCGTGTTGAGCTCGACGGTGGTGAAGCGCTCCGCGTAGAAGCGCAGCCAATCTCTCGCCGGAAGCCCGCGGGGATAGAAGACGCCGTCTCGCCAATCCGCGTAGTTCCAGCCGGAGCAGCCGATGTCGATGCGTCGCACTCGTCCCCCGGGTCGTCTCCGGCTCGAATCTTGGCAGGCCGAGCCGGGTGCCAGGGCAACCGCCGGCACTCCCCGCGGCGGCGACGGGGTGAGGTCGGGAACTAGCGCTTCAGCGCCGGCGGCAGATTCCAGCTCTGCGTCGGGTTGAAACCCCAGAGGCGGACCATGTCCTCGTGCCCAGCCTGAGCTTGCCTCAGGCTGTAGCTCCAGACAACCTCGCGCTTGCCGGCTTCGTCCTTCACGATCTGCAGCGCGCTGACTTCCTTGTCGGAAGGGTCTTTCGGCTGCAGATACTCGAGGGCCCACTCGATGGCCTCGGTGAAGTCGTCGGAGCGGAAGCGCAGGCCCAGGTCGATCGCCGTGTCGTCCACGACCTCGTGGACTTCGTATGTCGTGTGCCAGGCCGCATGGCGGGTGTGATCAGCCATGCAATTGCTCCTTTCGAGCCGTAGTCGGCCCTCGGCCGCTGAACTTGATCCCTCGATCGAGGATCGGTGCACGCTGGGAATGGCACGGCCCCCCGGGTCGTTTGAACCTGTGCGCCCGGGAGCGTGTTCGTGTGTCCCCGAGGTGTCCTCTCGACGTAAAGAAGGAGTGAATTCAACTGAGCACGACCAGTTTCGACGTCCCACAGTCCGTACTCGACGAGACCGAGGAGCAGGAGACCACCGAGGAGAGCATCCTCGAGGAGGTTGTTGCGCCCTCGCCCGACTCGACGGACTCGCTCGCGCTGCTCATGGCAAGCGCCGGGCGCTACCCGCTGCTGACTGCTGCCGAGGAGGTTGCGCTCATGAAGCGCGTCGAGCGTGGCGACGCGGCGGCGAAGGAGCGGATGATCAACTCGAACCTGCGCCTGGTGATCTCGATCGCCAAGCGCTACCAGAACCGCAACCTGCCGCTCGGCGACCTCTTCCAGGAGGGCGTGATCGGCCTCAACCGCGCGGTCGAGAAGTTCGACTGGCGGCGCGGATACAAGTTCTCGACCTACGCCACCTGGTGGATCCGCCAGGCCTGCCAGCGCGCGGTCTCCGGCCAGTCGGCGACGATCCGGATCCCGACGCACGTGCACGAGCGCCGGGTCAAGCTCGCCCGCGCGGCGAACGAGCTCGAGGCGAAGCTCGGGCGCGACGCGACGCGCGAGGAGCTCGCGGAGGCGACCCGCCTCTCGCTGCGGCACGTCGACGAGGCGCTCGACGTCGCCGAGGCGCCGGTCTCCCTCAACCGCACGATCGGCTCGGAGGAGGACGGAGAGCTCGGCGATCTGTTCGCCGACCCAGAGGCGCTCGACCCGGCCGAGGAGGCCGCGGGCTCGGTCCGCCGGCTGGAGGTCCGCCGCGCGGTCGCCGGCCTGCCCGAGCGCGAGCGCCGGATCCTTGAGTTGCGTTTCGGCTTCGACGGCCCGGCCGCGTCGCTGGAGCAGATCGGCCGCGAGCTCGGCCTCACGCGAGAGCGCGTCCGCCAGCTCGAGGCCAGCGCGTTCGAGAAGCTGGCCGAGCCGCTCGAGGGCCTGGCCGAGGCACTCGCGGCCTGAGCAAGGTCAGGTAGCGCGGGCCGGGCTCAGCGCCCGCTGTGGATCGATGGCTCCGCCGCTCGGCGCCCGCCGGCGGCGGAGCCACTTCCCCGTCTCGACCACGACCGGCAGCAGCGCGGCCAGGCCGAAGCAGGCGAGCCATTCCTTGCCGGTGAGCGAGGTCGTCAGCAGGCCTTTCTTTAGGCCGGGAAGCTCGGTCCCGAGCACGAGCAGGGCGAACGGGATCAGCGAGATCCCGAGCGCCTTCAGAAGCGGCGGCTCGAGCCCGCTCGCGGGGTCCCGTCGGTTCGTCAGCGCGTTGAAGATCGTCCCGAGGCCCATCACCACGAACGTCATCGTGACCGAGGCGGTCGGCTTGTCCGTGCTCGGGTCGTCCGGCCCGGCCACGAGCGGGATCAGCGCGGCCGCAAAGAGCGTGAACGCGTAGACGGCCCAGAGCGTGATCGCCCCGCGGTTGGTGATCGGCAGCTTCGGGTCACGCGGCGGGCGGTGCATCACGTCCGGGGCGCCCGGGTCGACCGCGATCACGACGACGCCGGCCGCGGTGACGAAGACCAGCAGGTACAGGATCATCAGCGGCGTCATCGCCTGCCCGTCGTTGATGTCGAACGCCGTCGCGGTGACGAACAGCAGCACGAGCGACAGGAGCTGCGTCATCTGGAAGCGCACGTACGAGACGACCTTCTCGTAGACGCGGCGGCCGATCTCGACCGCATGCACGAGCGTGCCGAAGTTGTCGTCGGTGAGGATCATGCGGCCCGCCTGCTTGGTGACCTCGCTGCCGCTGCCCATCGCGACGCCGATGTCCGCCTGCTTCAGGGCGGCCGCGTCGTTCACGGCGTCGCCGGTCATCGCGACGATCAGCCCCTCCTCCTGCATGAGCCGGGCGAGACGGAGCTTGTCCTGCGGCGAGACGCGGCCGAACACGTGCAGCTCGGGCAGCTGCCGGGTCAGCTCCTCGTCGGAGAGCCCTTCCAGCTCGCTGCCGCTGATCGCCCCCGGCCCGAGCCCGAGGGTCTCGCCGATCGCCTGCGCGGTGACGGCGTGGTCGCCGGTGATCATGCGCACGTCGATGCCTGCCCCGAGCGCGGTCTGCACCGCGCCCTTCGCCTCGGCGCGGAGCGGGTCGATGATCCCGACCAGGCCGACGAACCCCAGGTCCTGGGTGAGCGACATCGGATCGTCGGCCATCGCCTCGTCCTCGCCGTCCTCGACGAGGCGGGCCGCGAATGCGAGCACCCGCAGGCCCTTGGCGCCCATGCGCGCGTTCGCCTCGTCGATCCCCGGCCGTGCATCGTCGATGGAGATCTGCGAGCCGCTGAACGGGCCGCCTGCGAGCGTGCAGCGGGAGAGGACGACGTCGGGGCCGCCCTTGACGAGCTGGACGACCCGCTCCTGCCCGTCGAACGGGACGCGGTGGAAGGTCGCCATGAACTTGTAGTCCGAGTCGAACGGCACCTCGGCGAGTCGCGGGTACGCGCGCCGGGTCTCCTCGGCGTCGACGCCCAGCTTGGCCGCGAGCACCACGAGCGCGGCCTCGGTCGGGTCCCCGACCACGGCGCCGTCGTCCGAGACCGTCGCGTCGCTGTCGAGCACGAGCCCGTAGGCCAGCCGCGTGTCCGGCACGTCCACCCCCGCAGCCGCGCGGATCGCGCCGGTCTTGCGATAGCCCTCGCCCTCGACCGTGAACCACGCACCGCTCGCGTAGATGACCGAGACCATCATCTCGTTCATGGTCAGCGTCCCGGTCTTGTCCGTGTTGATCGCGCTCGTGGCCCCGAGCGTCTCCACGTCGGTCAGGTTCTTGACGACCGCCTTGGCGTCCGCGAGCTGCCTCGCGCCGAGCGAGAGCAGGCCCGAGACGAACGCGGGCATGCCCGTCGGGATCGCCGAGATCGCCATCGCGGTGCCGAGCAGCAGCACCTGGTCGAACGACTCCCCGCGTGCGACGCCGACGATCACGATGAACGCGACCGCGCCCCACGCGATCAGGCCGAGCACCTTCGTCAGCGAGGCGAGCTCCTTCTGCAACGGCGACCGTGTGCGCGTGACCGAGGTCAGCATGGTCGCGATCTGGCCCATCTGCGTGTCCATGCCCGTCGCCGTCACGACGACCGCCGCAGTTCCTCTGGTGACGGCCGTGTTCTGGAAGACCATGTTCGACCGGTCGCCGAGCGGGACGTCCGCGCCTGCGAGCACCTCGGCGCCCTTCGAGATCGGGGCGCTCTCCCCGGTCAGCGCGGCCTCCTGGGTCTCCAGCGTCGCCGAGCGCACGATGCGGCCGTCCGCGGGAACGATGTCGCCGGCCTCTAGCTCGACGATGTCCCCGGGGACGACGTCGACCGCCGGCACGAGCGCCACCTCGCCGTCGCGCCTCACCTTCGCCTGCGGCACCTGCAGGTTCGCCAGGGCGTCGACGCTCTCCCGCGCCTTCAGCTCCTGCCTCGAGCCGAGGACGACGTTCAGCAGGATCAGCAGCGTCACGATCACGCCCGTCGACACCTGGCCGATCAGGAAGCTCGCGACGGTGACCGCGATCAGCATGATGTTCATCGGGTCGCGCAGCTGCTGCGCCGCGACCGCCCAGACCGACGGCGGCTCCTCCCGCGCGATCTCGTTCGGCCCGTGCTGCGCGAGCCGGTCCGCCGCCTCCGCGGCGCTGAGCCCGGACGCCTCGTCGGAGCCTAAGGCCGCGACGACCTCGGCGGCCCCGAGCGCGTACGGCGACGGCTGGTCAGGCTCCACGCGAGGAGCTTACGAGGCCGCGACGCGGGGATATCCTGTTTCCGGCCTGCCCCCGTCGACTAGCGGCCTAGGTCACGGCCCTTTCAAGGCCGTAGCACGGGTTCGAATCCCGTCGGGGGCATTCTCGTCGGCGCGTGTGGCACCCTAGGCGCGAAGGGCGGTTAGCTCAGCTGGGAGAGCGCCTGCCTTACAAGCAGGAGGTCGGCGGTTCGAGACCGTCACCGCCCACTGGAACGCCGTCGTCTCCGGGCCGGCACGGCAACGTCGCTGTCTAGCGTTTTCCCCGTAGCCAGTTCGACACGCGAGTTGAGAAGGGCGGCTTTCCCGGAAGCCATTTCGTCTCGGGAGGCGGCGCTTCAAACGGCTCGAGTGCACCGATGTCCTTGGAGGCGATCTTCAGGGTCACCTCGCCCGGATATATCGCCCCGACCTGCTCGCTCGGCACGTAGCGCATCTGCGCGGGTCGCTCGGACTCAACTGCCAGCCCGTCGAAGATGTCGCTCTGCGGATCGCCTTCCACCTGTGCGACCGTGCCGACGATCACGCCATCCGAGGTGATCACGTTCCAGCCCTGCTCGATCTCGAACCATGAGACAGGATCAGTCATTGCCGGCACTGATCGGGCCGCCGGTGCTCTCGCGTTCTTCGGCAGCGTCTGCCATGTGCCCGAGGGTACGCCTTCCTGGGTGCCGGCGTTCGGGGGTGTTCCTCGAAGCGTCTAGGCCATGTGCGTATCAGCGGGAGGCTCCAGGAGGAGGAGGGCCAGCAGCGCTGCGCGCTCGGGCAGCCTGGTGGTGTCGACGTGCTCGTCGGTCGCGTGCGACCCGTCCCCGATCGGGCCGAGGCCGTCCAGGGTGGGTGTGAAGAGGCTGGTCGTGTTGGCGTCCGAGCCGCCGCCGACCAGACCGGCATCCTCGATCGAGAAGCCGAGCTCTCGTCCGAGCCGGACAGCGGCGGCGAGAAGGTTGCGGTTGCGTCGCAGAGGCTCCATCGGCGGCCGGCGAAAGCCGCCTTCCACTTCGATCGTGGCACCCGGGAGCGCCGGCTCGAGTGACCTGAGGGCCTGCTCGACGCGCTGCGCGGCCGTCGCACTCGGCGCTCGTACGTCCACGACCGCGCTCGCCGAAGGAGCCACGACGTTGGGACGCAGGCCGCCGTCGATCGTGCCCACGTTCACGGAGACGCCGCAGGCGGGATCGCTCAGCGCGAACAGACGCTCAACCTGGAGCGAGAGCTCGAGAATGGCGCTGACGCCCTCCTCGAAGTCCGTGCCGGCGTGCGACGGTCTCCCCTGGACTGTGACGGTGAACCTCCCGACACCCTTGCGCGCGATCTTCAGCTTGCCGTCCGGCCCCTCGCCGGCTTCGAGCACGAGCGCTCGGTCGGCACTGCGTGCGAGCGAGCGAATGAACCGGCTCGAGTCCACGCTGCCGATCTCCTCGTCGCTGTTCACGAGCACGACCGGGGTGACCGACGGCTGAAGGTCGAACTCGTGCAGTGCACGCAGCGCGAACACGATCTCGACGAGCCCGCCCTTCATGTCGGCGGTGCCCGGACCGAACAGCAGACCGTGCTCCTCCTGAACCGGCATCCTCGCGAGCGTGCCCACCGGCCACACCGTGTCCATGTGCCCGACCAGAAGCTGATGCGGCCCGTGCCGGTGCCGATGCATCGGCCGTGCGTAGAGGTGCTGGCCCACGCCGTTGCCTCCGACCGATCGCACTGCGTAGTCGACTCGCTCGAGCTCGGCCGCGAGGATCCGGAAAGGCCCCTGCTGCGCCTGCGGCTCGAGCGAAGGCGACTCGGCCTTCACGAGCCGTTCGAGTAGGCCAACCATCGCTTCCCGTTGCTCGCCGAGCCAGTCCAGGACGATGCGCGAGGTCTCGGCCGCCATGGTCAGCGTCGGAAATCAGCCGGGTACGGGAATGACGAGCTATCGCGGACGACCGCGAAGCGGCCGGGCGCGAGATACGCGAGCAGGCCGAGCCGGAAGACGAGATCCGCGTCGTCCACCTCGGCCCCACGCACTGCCTCCCGCACGGCAGCGGCGGCCACCACGCGGCCGACGATCAGGCTGTTCGGGCCGAACCCGTCCACGATGCGCTCCAGCTCGCACTCGAGGTAGAGCGGGCAGCCGGCGACGACCGGCACGTCCACGACGCGCGCGGAGGCCGTAGGAACGGCCGCCAGCGCCGGCTTCGCTCCGCCTGTGAACCGCCCTCCGGCCGCAAAGCTCGACTCGACGATTCGATTGGACGGCGGAAAGCTCACCGTGAACTGCGGATGGGCCTTCACGTTCCGGTAGGTCGCGTGGCGTGGACTGCAGGCGAAGCAGTAGAAACCCTCCCAGCCGAGTGGCATCGCCATGTGCTTGGGCGCGAAGTCCCATCCCTCGCCTTCCTTCGTCCCGATCAGCACCAGCGGTGCGACCTGGAACACACGCTCCCACAGCTCGGGCCCGATTGGTAGCTCAACAAGCCGCTGCCTTCCAGCGGGCGTTTGCAGCTCTGCCATACACACAGGCTGCACGACTGCACGTCCTGCAGCATCGGGCGTCACACCGATGCACCTGTGGACAAACTACTGAGCCCGATTTCATCTGCGAGGCGGCGCAAGCAGCTCCTTGCAGTGGGGGCTCGTACGATGCTCATGTTCCATGAGAAAACCGCTGAATCCGAACCAGGTCTTGAAGCGGTCGGCGCCACGTGTGGAAGCGGAAGCGCGCCACTTTGTCACGAGTCCGTAACCGCATCGCGTCCCCGGGCTTGACAGCGCAGGTGACAATTCAGGCGTGCGTGTCGCAATCGTCGGCCACCGCTCGAGCGAAACCAACCTCGCGCTGGCCGGCCGTTGCTGGAACGGGTGGCCCGCCGAGCTGCTCTCGCCCCGCGAGGCGCTGCTCCGCCTGGAGCCCGGCGACCTCGCGATCACCCGGCTCGACGTCAGGGACGACCTCGACGGGATCGAGGAAGGGCTCTGGTCGCTCGACCGGCTCGCGAGCGCCGGCGTCGAGGTGCTCAACCGGCCCGCGGCGCTCCTACGCGCGCACGACAAGCTTCTGACCGCCCGCACGCTCCGGCGCGCCGGGCTGCCGCATCCCCGCACGACGCTGATCGAGCCCTACCACGAGCCTCCGGACCTCGACTACCCCGCGGTGCTGAAGCCGCGCTTCGGGAGCTGGGGGAAAGAGGTCGTGCTCTGCGAGAGCCGGAGCGACCTGGAGCGGTCGCTCGAGGCCCTCGCGTTCCGGACCTGGTTCCGCCAGGGCGGTGTGCTCGCGCAGGAGCTGATCCCGCCGCTCGGCCACGACCTGAGGCTCGTCGTCGCCGGCGGGAAGGTCATCGGGGCGGCCAAGCGGCTCGCCGCGCCCGGCGAGTGGCGCACGAACGTCGCGCTCGGCGCCTCGGCAGTGCCGACGGTCCCGCCGCCGGTCGCGTCAAGGCTTGCGCTCGACGCCGCAGCGGCGTCGGGCCTCGACCTCGTCGGCGTCGACCTGCTCCCCACCGGGCCGGGCGGCTTCTGCGTGATCGAGCTGAACGGCGCGGTCGACTTCCGTCCCGTGTACTCGCTCCCCGGCCGCAGCGTCTTCGACGACGCGGTCGCGGCGCTCGCCGGGGCGCGCGGAGAGCCCGCGCTCGCCACGGTCGCGGCCGGCGCGTAGCTGCGCGAGACTCCCCGGGTGCTGATCGCGCAGATCTCGGACGTCCACGTCGGCGGCAGCCGCTACCGGCAGGACCTGCTCCAGACCGCGATCGCGGAGATCAACGCCGAGTCCCCCGATCTCGTCGTGATCGCGGGGGACATCACCGACGACGGCTATCCCGACCAGTACCCCCTTGCACAGCAGGAGCTGGCCGCGCTCGAGTGCGAGCACGTCGTCCCCGTCCCCGGAAACCACGATGCGCGCAACGTCGGCTACCTGCGCTTCGAGGACACGTTCGGCGCGCGCGACTCGCGAATGCGGCTGGAGCTCGGAGGGACCGAGCTGGCGCTTGTCGCCGTCGACTCGTCCAAGCCCGACCTGGACGAGGGAGAGATTGGCCGCGAGCACTACGGCTGGATCGAGGAGGGCTTCGCGGGGGAGGCCGACCTTCGCCTCTTCGTCTGCCACCACCACCTGATGCCGATCCCCGGCACCGGGCGTGAGCGGAACCAGGTGCTCGACGCGGGGGACGTGCTATCGCTCCTCCGCCAGTCGCATGTCGACGTCGTCCTCGGCGGGCACCGGCACGTGCCGTACGTCTGGCCGGTCGCCGGGATGCTGCTCGTCCACTCGGGGACCGTCTCGACGCAGCGAACCCGCGGCTTTCCGCATCCGGCGTACAACCTGGTCCGCGTGGACGGAGGGCGGATCGCGATCGAGCTCCGCGTCCCCGGCGGGCAGCGCCAGAGCCTCGGTGAGTTTCCGCGCGACTGGCCGGAGGAGATCTCGGCCCGCCAAGCCGACCCGTTCGTCCGCGCACAGCGCGAGATCTCGCTCGCAGACGACGCCGACTGACTCTTGTGCCGGAAGGCCTTTCGGCCGATAGAAGAAGCGTGGAAGCTGCGGAGAACTCTTGGCGTCCCCTGGGCGAGTTGCTGCTGTCCAAGGAGTTGATCTCGAAGGACGAGCTCGAGCGTGCTCTCACAGAGCAGGCTGACACCGGCCGTCTGCTCGGCGCGATCCTCGTCGAGCGCGGGTTCGTCTCGGGCCCGGCGCTCGCGATCGCGCTGGCGGAGCAGCACGGCGTCGAGCTGAACCCGGAGCGCGGCTTCGGTACCGGCCTCTGGGCCGAGATCGACAAGCGCCACCGGGCGGCTCGGGGCCAGACGCCCGACGAGGAGAACTACGAGCGGAACGTCGTCCGGCTGGAGCCGGTCAAGCCCGCGCCGCCGCTCGAGGTCGTCCCAGAGCCGGAGCCCGAGGCCGATCCGGAGATCGAGCGGCTCGAGGCCGAGAACCGGCGGCTGCAGGAGGAGATCGAGCGGCTGCAGGCGGAGTTCACAAAGCTGAGGCTGGTCGAGGCGCAGGCCGAGCCGGAGCCCGAGCCCGAGCCCGAGCTTCCGTCCTCGCACCTGCTCTTCATTCCGACGGCGAAGCGCTACCTGCTCGTCGAGCGGGAGGGCCCGCCGCCGGCGCCCGGCGACGAGCTCGAGCTGCCGGACGTCGAGGGCCTCCTGCTCGTCACGAAGGTCGGACGCTCGCCGTACCCCGAGAACGGCCGGCCCTGCGCCTTCCTGCTTCCGCGCGGCTGAGTCTCAAGTGCCGGGCTTGAGCACGACCAGCCGGCCGAAGCCCTGGGCCGTCACGACGCCGTCGTACTGGTAGCGCTTGTCGCCGGTGAGGTCGTTCACCGTCTGTAGCTCGGCGGGCACGATCTGCCCGGGGACCGGCGGGCGCGCCTCGGGGAGGGTCTTGCGGAGCGGCTCGTCGAGCCGGCTCGAGAGGTCACTGCGGCGGAAGAACAGCGTCGAGGTGGGCTTTTTCTCGCCGGGCCCGGGCGGGAAGAACACGATCACATTCTCGACCGGATGGCTGTACTCGAACGTATAGAGCGCGAGCTCCAGAGCCTCGCGCCGCAGGACCGTGCCGCGTGCCTGAGAGGGCTGGCCCTCGGTGATCTTGCAGTTCTGGCCGTCGCCGCAGAGAGCGAAGAAGACGCTCTGCTCCTTGGCGCTGTCGATGAGCTTGAAGTCGGAGAGGCTCTTTGGCTTCGCCTTCGTCGGGATCCCGATCGCGCGAAGGCTCTGGCTGCCAGAGGGGGTGTTGACCTTCACCGCGGTCATCTGGTTGCCGTTCGGGAAGCGGTACGTGGGACCGACGTGGTCCGCGATCTGCAGCACCTGGTCCTTGACCGTGGCCGAGGTCGGCCTCCAGCTCGACCAGGGCGGAGGCGGCTTCGGGCCGGGGCGCCCGGCGAGCACGACCGCAGTGCCGACCCCCGCTCCCGCGGCGACTCCCAGCACGAGATACGCGGCCAGGAAGCGGGTGCCTGTGCCTAGAGTGCGGGCCACGCGGCCTCCCTGGTGAGATCGATCTGGGGCAGCTTCAGCTTGGCCGAGTCGAGAACCTCCACCAGCTCGTCGCCGAAGATCTCGCGCTTCTCGACGAGCGTGTCGGCGATCCGCTCGATCGCCTTTCTGTTCTGCTCGATCAGCGCGTGCGCCGTGACGTAGGCCTGGCCGAGCAGCTGCGCCGCGAGGCTGCGCTTGTCGCGGTCGTTGAGCACGCTCGACAGCGGATCGCCGCCGAGCGGGCCGCCCGCTCCGGTGCGGTTCATGATCTGCGTCCCGATCTGCTCGAGCCGCTTGTTGATCGCCTCGCGCTTGGCGTCCTGGGTGCGCTTGGTCGGCCGGCCGTTCGAGCTCGCGTTCAGCTCGACGGGTTCGGGGGCCATGCCGCAGGCGCCGACCATCCAGGCAGCGCGAGCGGTCGCGCTCTGGACGTCGCCGCCGACCCCGGTCGAGTTCTCGCCGTAGAAGACCCGCTCCGCGGCCATCGCGCCGAGCGCCCAGATCAGCTGCGCCAGCTCCTCCGAGCGCCAGGAGCTGAACCGCTCCTCCTTCTCCCGCGCCTGGTGGTGGCCGAGCGCTGCGCCGCGCCGCTTGATCGAGAGCCGGGTCGACTCCGCGCCCTTCATGTAGACGTGAGCTGCGGCTGCGTGGCCGGCCTCGTGGATCGCGACCGCGCGCGTCTCCTCCGGGACGTACTCGGTGCCGATCGCCGTCCCGGACTCGACGGTCGTCATCGCCTCGACGATGTCGCCCCAGCCGAACGACATCCGCCCATCGTGGTGGGCGATCGTGAGCGCCATCGAGCAGACCTGCTCGATCATCGCCGGTGAGTAGCCGTTCGTCACGCGCGCCAGCTCGTCGCGGCGCTTCGGGCTGTCGAGGTCGGGCTCGTGGGAGACCTTCGCGAGGTAGAGGTCGAAGATGTCGAGCCGGTCGGCCTTCGTCGGCGTCCGGAACCAGACGTGCCGCCCCATCCGGCCGGGCCGCGTCAGGGCGGGATCGAGCAGGTCCATGGGCACGTTCGTCGCGCCGATGAAGTAGATCTGGCTCGCGCTCGGCTTCACGTGGGGGAGGCGCAGCGACAGCTTCCCGACCCGCCGCGGGATCACGTAGAGCGCGTCGAGCACCTTGTTCACGTTGTTCGTGAGCACGCGGCTCAGGAACGACGGGTTGTCGATCCCGTCCATGACGACGAGGAGCTGGTTGAGCGCGAGCTGGCCGCCTCCGCCCATCATTCCTCCCGGAAACACCTGGTTGACGATGCCGTTGATCGCGCCCGTGATCGGCCCGGGCCTCGGCGGCACGTACTGCGGCGCGCGCTCGGTGAAGAGCCGGTCGCGCCAGGCGCGGGACTCGATGATCAGGTCCTCACTCGCGGTGAGCGCGCCGTTCGGGCCGTAGAAGCAGAGGTCGTGGAAGCTGTCGGGCTTCGGGCTCATCCCGGGGTGGGCGCCTCCCCCGAGCGCCTGCCTCCGCATGCCGACCGCGTCGATCTCGTCGATGAAGACGATGCACTGGCCGCCCCACTTGCGCGCGAGCCGCTTGGCCTTGCGGGCGAGGAACCGGACGATGACGACGTCAAGGCCGATGAACGTCTGCGCGAAGCCCGAGCCCGGGATGGTGACGATCGGCGAGTTGAACCCGGTCGCGATCGCCTTCGCCAGCATCGTCTTCCCGGTTCCGGGCGCGCCGAGGAAGAGCAGGCCGCGCTCGCGCTTGCCGCCCGCCTTCTCGAAGGCCTCGCCCGATTGCCAGAGGCTGACGACGCGCCTGACCTCCTCCTTCGCCTCGGCTTGGCCCCGGACGTCGCCGAGCTTCACGCCCCAGTCCGCGTCGCCGGGCTCGAAGCCGCGGATCTGGGAGATACCCATCGCGAGCATCGGGCCGAGCAGGATCACGAAGTTGAAGATGAAGAAGACGATGAACGTGACGGCGAGCGACAGGAACGCCGGCACGCCCGCGATCCCGTTCCTGATCGTGTGCCAGACGTCGCCGGCCGTGCCGAAGAAGCTGGTGTCGTTCAGGCCGTACCGGATCATCCGCACCACGTACACGGCCAGGACGATCAGCACGAGGACGAAGAGGACCTTCGCCCAGAAGCGCCAGAACCAGACGCGCCGCCGCGCGACGACGTCTTCCTCGCGCAGCTTCGGGTTGTCGACCCCGAACAGGCTCGGCCAGCGGATGAAGCGGTGGAAGAGGAGATCGAGGAGGCCGCGGAAGGCGGCGATGGCGATCAGCGTGGCCAGGAGGGCCCAGCCGACCTGCCAGCCCTTGAACTTGTGGAACCAGATGAAGAGCGCGGGCGACGAGAGGATCGCCACCCCCGTGGCGGCCCGTCTGAGCGCGCGCCACTGAGCGCTGAGCGCAAGCTGCTCGTCCGCCTTGAGCAGCCCTCCCGCAGCCAGCTCGGTGCTCATCGATTCAGTGTAGATGTCACTAAGCTCACCTACTCTGACGTGAACGCATCAGATCTGTTTGCGGCCGAGGAAATCGAGCGGGCCAGGGCGTACCACCGGCCGCTGTACCGGGCGCTCGGAGTCGACCTGGCGCTGGAGCTGGCAGTCCTCCTGTTGATCACGTTCTCGGTGGTCGGGGACTGGCTGTGGGACCTGACCGACGGGCCCTGGTGGGCGGAGACGCTCGAGCTGACCGTCCTGGTCGTCGTCGTGGGGACCTTGGTGCGGCTGCCGCTCTCGTGCTGGCGGGGCTGGGCCCACGAGCGGCGCTGGGGCTTCTCGACGCAGACGCTCGGGGCGTGGCTCTGGGACCGGGCGAAGGGGCTCGTGATCGGGGCGCTGCTGACCGGGCTCGGGCTCGTGCTGCTGCTCGGCGCGATCCGGGCCTGGCCGTCCTGGTGGCCGGTGGTGGCGGCTCCCGGGGCCGCCTTGCTGGCTCTCGTGCTGAGCCTGCTCGCGCCGCTCCTCTTCGAGCGGCTGTTCAACCGGTTCTGGCCGCTTCCGGACCCGGAGCTGGCCGAGGAGCTGCGGGAGCTGTCGGTTCGCGCGGGAGTGCCGGTCAGGACGCTGCTCGTCGCCGACGCGAGCCGGCGGACGCGGAAGCACAACGCGTACGTCTCGGGGCTCGGGCCGACGCGGAGGCTCGTCCTCTACGACACGCTGCTGGAGGACGCGCCGCGCGGCGAGCTGCGGGGAGTCGTGGCGCACGAGCTCGGCCACCGGCGCTTCCGTCACGTCGCGGCCGGGACGGCGCTCGCGATGGCCGGAGCGGCCGCGGCCGTGCTGATCCTCTGGCTCGTGCTCTCCTGGCAGGGGCTGCTGGACGCCGCGGGCGCGACCGGGCCCGGAGACCCGCGCGTCGTGCCGCTCGTCCTGCTCGTCCTCTACCTGCTCGAGCTCGGCGCGCTGCCCTTCGAGACCTGGCTCTCGCGCCGCTGGGAGCGTGCTGCCGACCGATTCGCCGTCGACCTGACCCGCGACGGGGCCGCGATCGAGGCGATGCACCGCCGGTTGGCCCTGGCCAACCTGGCCGACCTCGACCCGCCGCCGCTTCTCTATGCGCTGCTCTTCACGCACCCGACTCCGCCCGAGCGGATCGCCGCCGCCCGCGCGAGAATGGCCCGATGAGCCGCGACCACGTGCACGACTCGAGCCGCCGTGCGCTGACGATCGCGTTCGGGCTGATCGTCGGCCTCCTGGCCGGCGAGCTCGTCTTCGGCGTGATTGCAGGCTCGCTCGCGCTGCTCGCAGACGCGGGCCACATGCTTACCGACGCCGCGGCGCTCGGGCTCGCGCTCGGAGCCGCGACCTACGCGCGCAGGCCCGCCCGCGGGCGCTGGACATTCGGTTTCCGCCGGCTCGAGATCCTGGCCGCGCACGTCAACGGGATCACCCTGCTCGTCGTCGGGGTGGTGATCGTGGTCGTGGCGGTGCGGCGCCTGATCGATCCGCAGGAGGTGCGCGGGGGGATCGTTCTCGTGGTCGCGCTCGCCGGCATCGTGGTGAACCTCGCGGCGGCGGCCGTGCTCCACGGGCCGAGCCGCTCCAGCCTGAACGTCCGCGGCGCGTTCCTGCATGTCGCGACCGACCTGGCGGCGTTCGCAGGCACGGCACTCGCCGGAGCGTTGATCCTCGTGACCGGCTGGGACCGCCTCGACCCAATCGCCAGCCTCGTCGTCGCCGGGCTGATCTTCTGGTCGAGCTACGTCCTGCTGCGGGAGTCGACGCGGATCCTGCTCGACGTCTCTCCCGCCGACCCGAGGGCGATCGCGGACGCGATGCTCGCGGTGTCTCACGTCTCGGATGTGCACGACCTCCACGTCTGGACGGTCGGCAGCGGGTTCCCCTCGATCTCGGCGCACGTCCTCGTCGACCCGGGCGCGGACTGCCACGCGATCCGGCTCGAGCTCGCGAGCCTCCTCGCCGACCGCTTCGGCCTGAGCCACTCGACCCTCCAGGTCGAGCACGCGCCGCGGCCGGTGCACAACCAGACCTCGTTCCCACTGGTCGCCCCGCGCAGGCGCTGAAGATCGCGCGCCACACCCTCCAAGTAACAGACTGTTACTAGGTCAGAGACTCGGTGCTCTCTTGTCACACACCCTCCGCTGAGCGCCGGGCACGGTTGCAGCGTGGACTTTGCGCCACGTATCTCGCGCCGGCTCCGGGCGGAGATCGAGCGGCTGGCCGATCGCCCGCTGACGGCCGCTGAGATCACGAGAAGCGTCGGCACCACGGCCGAAGCCCACGGGCTTCGGCGACCGAGCTACCAGCAGGTCCGGGTGCTCGTTCGCGAGCACCGCAAGCGGCCGAGGCGGGCTTCTACGGCGGATGCGTTGCTCGACGTCGCCTTCCGGGTTCGCCCGCCGATCGCCCTTCTCGACCATCTGGCCGGGAACGACCCGCCCGGGAGGCACAAGAGACGCAAGTAACAGTCTGTTACAAGGAGGCTCCGACGCGTGGCGCTAAGCTCCGCTGCCGTGGGTCGGCTGGCGGGCAAGACCGCGATCGTGACCGGGGCTTCGAGCGGGATCGGGGCCGCGACGGCGCGTGCGCTCGCGGCCGAGGGCGCCACGGTCGCAGGAGGTGCGCGGCGCGCCGATCTGCTCGAGACCGAGATCGCGCTCGAGCTCGACGTCCGGAACGCAGCGAGCTGCGAGCGCTTCGCGAACGAGGCGATCGAACGGCTCGGCGGCCTCGACATCCTCGTCAACAACGCGGGCCTCAGCCTCGGGCGCGAAGCGTTCGACGCGAGCACCGAGGAGGACGAGGCGACCGTCATCGAGACCAACGTGACCGGCCTGCTGCGGATGACACGGCTCTGCCTGCCGCACGTGCGCGACGGCGGCCACATCGTCAACCTCGGCTCGATCGCGGGCCGGCAGGCCTACGAGAACGCCGCGGTCTACGTCGCCTCCAAGTTCGCAGTGCGCGGGTTCACGTACGCGCTGCGGGAGGATCTGCTCGGGCGGCCGATCCACGTGACGACCGTCGACCCCGGGCTCGTCGAGTCGAACTTCTCGCGCGTTCGCTTCCGCGGCGACGAGGAGAAGGCCGCCGCCGTCTACGCGAACGTCGAGCCGGTCAAGCCGGAGGACGTCGCCGAGTGCATCGTGTTCGCGGTCACGAGACCGCCGCACGTGAATGTCGACGAGCTCGTGGTCAAGGCGCTGGCGCAGAGCACGCCGGTCCGGATCGTCCGGGACGCCTAGCGCCGTGCCGCTGACGATCCTCGAGGGCTCGACCTTCTGTATCTGCAACGAGCGCGGCGACATCGACGGCGAGACGCAGGGCCTGTTCGCCGACGACACGCGCTTCCTCTCGCGGCTGCGGCTGACCGTCAACGGGGCGATGCCGCTGCTGCTCTCCTCGGGCAAGGTCGAGTACTTCTCGGCCGCGTTCTACCTGCGCAACCCGCTCGCCGGCGGGCTGCCGCAGGACTCGATCTCGATCACGCGGCACCGTTTCGTCGGCGACGGGATGCAGGACGTGATCGTCGTCCAGAACCAGGCGATGGAGCCGCTCTCGTTCGAGCTGGCGCTGGAGCTCGGCTCCGACTTCGCGGACATCCTCTCGGTCAAGGCGCACGACTTCGCGCTCGGCGACCCGGAGCGCGCAGAGCCGTTGCCGGAGCTCGGCGCGGGCAGCTACGAGCCGGAGGACAACCAGTTCGTCCTGCGCGAGCCCGACGGCGAGGGGGCCGCGACGACGCAGGTGATCCTCTCGCAGCGGGGTCAGATCGACGGCGCCCGGGTCAGCTACCCGCTCACGCTCGAGCCGCGCGAGTCGTGGGAGCTGCGGATCGACATCCTGGCCTCGATCGACGGCGACGCGGTGGCTCCTCGCACGGCCGAGCGTCGCTTCGGCGAGGAGATGACGCGGGTGCGCGAGTCTCTCGCCGCCTGGCAGCTCCGCGTTCCGCAGATCCGGAGCGACTGGGACGACCTGGCACGCAGCTTCCTCCAGTCCGTCTCCGACCTCGCGTCGCTGCGGATGCGCGGCGGCGGCCGGATGGGCCGGCTGCCGGCCGCGGGGATGCCCTGGTTCATGACGGTGTTCGGGCGCGACACGCTGATCACGTGCCTGCAGACGCTGCTCTTCGGGCCGGAGCTGGCGCGGGCCGCGCTCGAGGTGCTGACCGAGCTGCAAGCCCGCGAGGAGGACCTGTCCATCGACGCCGAGCCCGGCAAGATCGTGCATGAGCTGCGCTCCGGCAAGGCCGCGCAGAAGTGGTTCCGCGCCTACTACGGGACGGTCGACGCGACGCCGCTCTACCTCGTCCTGCTCTCCGAGGTCTGGCGCTGGACGGACGACTCCGCGCTCGTGCGCTCGTTCAAGGAGCCGGCGCTGCGCGCGCTCGCGTGGATCGACGAGTACGGCGACCGCGACGGCGACGGCTTCGTCGAGTACGAGCGCCGCTCGGCCCACGGGCTCCAGAACCAGTCGTGGAAGGACTCGGGCGACTCGCAGCGCTTCCGCGACGGGACGCTCGCGCAGACGCCGATCGCACCCTGCGAGGTGCAGGGCTACGTGTACGACGCGAAGCTGCGGACGGCCGAGCTGGCCCGGGAGATCTGGCGCGACCGGCCGCTGGCCGAGCGGCTCGAGCAGGAGGCGGCCGAGCTGCGGCGTGCGTTCAACGAGCGCTTCTGGACGGAGGCGCGCGGCGGCTACTACGTGCTCGCGCTCGACGGCGAGAAGCGTCAGGTCGACTCGCTCTGCTCCAACATCGGGCACCTGCTCTGGAGCGGGATCGTCCCGAGCGAGCGCGTGGATGTGGTCGTCGACGCGCTGATGGGGGAGGAGCTCTGGTCCGGCTGGGGCGTGAGGACGATGTCGACCGGCGACGCGGGCTACAACCCCCTCTCGTACCACAACGGCACCGTGTGGCCGCACGAGAACTCCCTCCTCGCGCAGGGCCTCGCACGGCATGCGCGCTGGCCCGAGGCGCAGCGGATCGTCCGCCGGATGCTCGGGGCCTCGGCGCACTTCGGCTACCAGCTGCCGGAGGTGTTCGCGGGGCTTCCGCGGGCCGAGACGCCGTTCCCGATCGCCTACCCGACGGCCGCGCGCCCGCAGGCCTGGGCGGCCGGGACCCCCGTGCTCCTGCTCCAGGTCCTGCTCGGCCTCGAGCCGGACCGCCGCCGGCACGAGCTCGAGACCCATGCGCCCGAGGAGTTGCCGTCGTGGGCGGGCCGCTCGCTTCGGCTGTCCGGGATTCGCGCGTTCGACCGGCAGTGGGACGTGCGCGTCGACCAGGGCCGGGTGACCGTCGAAGAGGTCTAAGGTCCCGCCATGCGGATCGCCGTCCTCGCGCCTCCCTGGTTCGCTGTCCCTCCGACGGGCTACGGCGGGATCGAGTGGATCGTCTGGCTGCTCGCCGACGGCCTCACCGACCGCGGCCACGAGGTGACGCTGTTCGCCTCGGGCGACTCGCGGACGAAGGCAGAGCTCGCGGCAATCTTCGACGAGGCGCCGAGCGAGCTGATCGGGCAGTCGTTCACGGACCTCCAGCACGTGCTGTCGTGTTACGCGCGGTCGGACGAGTTCGACATCGTCAACGACCACACGGGCCTGCTCGGGGCCGCGCTGGGCGGCGTCTCGAAATCCCCCGTCGTGCACACCGTCCACGGGCCGCTCGACGGCGATGCCGGGCCGCTCTACGAGCAGATCGGCATCGTCTCGCCGGAGGTCGGCCTGATCTCGATCTCGCTCAACCAGCGCCGTCCCGAGCCCGACCTCAACTGGGTCGCGAACATCCCGAACGCGCTCGACCTCGAGCACTACCCGTGCAAGCCGCACCGCGGCGACTACCTGCTCTACCTCGGGCGGATGAACCACGAGAAGGGCGCCCACCGAGCGGTCGCGGTGGCAATGGAGGTCGGGCTGCCGCTCAAGCTCGCCGGGAAGATGCGAGAGACGAAGGAGCGCGAGTACTTCGCCGAGTTCGTCGAGCCGCACCTCGGCGACCGGATCGAGTACCTCGGTGAGGTCAACCACGGCACGAAGGTGGAACTGCTCCAGGACGCGCGCGCGACGCTCTTCCCGATCGAGTGGGAGGAGCCGTTCGGGCTCGTGATGATCGAGTCGATGGCGTGCGGGACGCCGGTGATCGCGACCCGTCACGGCGCTGTCCCCGAGGTGATCGAGGACGGCCGCGGCGGGATCATCGTCGACGACTACCGCGAGATCCCGCAGGCGCTCGAGCGCGCGGACGCGATCGACCCGCTCGAGTGCCGCCGCTACGTCGAGGAGCGCTTCGCCCCGGAGCGGATGGTCGCAGACTACGAGCGCTGCTACGAGGCAGTGATCGGCTAGGCGTGCCGGCGGCCGCGCCGCCACGACAGCTGGTCTCGGCCTAGGCGCCCAGCCCCAGCAGCGCGCTCATCGCCCGGCGCCAGACGACTCTGTTCTGGCCGGCGGGAACGATCGCCTCCATCGCGACGAGGGCGACGTTGTCTCTGAGCGCGGTGGGCTCGTGGTTCTCGCGGAACGCCGCCCTGATCTTCGGCTTCGAGAACACCGAGCGCGCCGCGCCCGAGTCGCGGAAGATGAGCAGGGCGTAGCGCGGGCCGGATCGGACCCTGATCGTCCCGTTCTCGAGGGAGACGAGCGGCCTTCCTCCCTCGAAGAGCACCGGCACCTGGCGGACTCCCGCGAAGGTGAGACGCACCGTGCGGCCGAGCGGCATCTCATTCGAGGCGAACGTCTTGCGGACCTGCTGCTCGCTGAACGACGTCGTGGCAGGCGCCGCCGCCTGCTGGTGGCCGCACCCGCTCAACGCGAGCCCGGCGACCGACACGCCGAGCATGCCGGCACAGAAGAGCCTGCCCCTGTTCACCCGCCGCGCGCATCCTACGCCGCTGGCGATGCCTGGTCGAGGGATCTTCCGGGCCGCGTCGCGGGCCGATACGTGTCACTCCTGCCGCAATCGACAAGGAGTACCCATGCGGAAGCTCAACGAGGAACGCGGTCAGACCATGGCGGAGTACGGCGTCGTGCTGGCGCTCGTGACGCTCGCCGTGATCGGCGCGATGACGATGCTCTCAAGCAACATCAGCGGTGCCTTCTCGAGCGTGAGCTCGCTGCTGCCGTAACCTAAGCGCTCGCTGCTAGCGGTAGTTCGGCCGGACGTACTCCGGCTCGAACCCGGCTCGGACGATGTTCCGGTACGAGCTCGACGGTTTCCCTTCTCGTAGCTCGCCGGTCTCTGTGACGACAACCTCGCATCCGGCGGCCGCGGCCGCCTGCAACCGCGCGGCCAGGATCGCGCCCTGCGCGCCGCGCCTGCGGTGCTCCGGGACCGTGCCCGCCATGCCGAGCCAACCGATGGTCCCGGTCACGTAGAGCGCGCCGCCCGCGGCGGGCTCGTCGCCGTCGGACGCGACGAAGCAGTGCCACCCGTCGCGCCCGGGGAGCGCTCTGAGGCAGTCGTGGAAGAGGGCCGGGACGCCGTAGCCGCGGGAGATCGCCTCGGCGAAGGCGTCGGCGCGGCCCGGCCCCACCTGCTCGACGCCGAGCTCCGTGCTCGCGTCGGGCGGATCGCCGACTCGACGGCTGAACTTCATCCACGCGTAGCCAGGCGAGAGCCCGCGCCGCTCGAGCCAGGAGGCGATCTCGAGCGGTTCCGCCTGTGGCGCGAGCGCGACCTGCCACGCGGTGCCGAGCCTCTCGTAGAAGCCGGCGATCCGCTCGAGCCCGTCCTCGGTGGCCGGCCGGTCGAGCCCGAGGCCCAGCACGCGGTTGAACAGCTCGGAGCCGGGGATCGTCGGGAGTCCGAGACAGACCGCGCCGTCGATCTCCTCGACGACGAAGCCGAGCTCGTCCGGAGCCGCCCGGGCGAAGTCGCGGAATGCCTCGAGCTCCCCGAGCTCGGCGGGGTGCATCACGCGCGCTTGTCCCAGTAGCGCCTGAGGCCGGCGTACGACTGCCAGAACGGCATCGCCGTGTCGTACTCCGCCAGGTCGGCGCCGAGCTCCTCGGCGATCGCCGCCTCGAACTCCTCCCGGGTGGAACCGTCGCGCACGCGCGCCGCCCAGGTGTCGAGCCGCTCGCGCAGCTCCTGCAGATGGGCCTCGACGCCGTCCGCGATCCCGAAATGGATCAGGGCCATCCGCTCCGGGGCCCTCCGCTCGATCTCGGCGATGGTCGAGTGCCAGGCCTCGAGGTCGACCTCGGGCGGCGGCGTCGGCGGCAGCACGACGCGGCTGGGCACGATACGGACGCCCGCGGCGTCCCCCGCGTAGAGCATGCCCTCGCCGTCGAGGTAGCAGACGTGGTGAGAGGCGTGGCCCGGGGTCGGGAAGCACTCGAGCCCGAGCACCTCGGGGCCGACCTCGTGGACGTTCTCCTGCGGGACGGGCGCGAGCTCGCCCCAGAGCGTGTCGAACGTCTCGCCGTAGAGCCGCCGGGCACTCGCCTCGAGGCGCGAAGGGTCGACGAGGTGCGGCGCGCCGATCGCGGAGACGTGCACCTGCAGCCCCGGGTGCTCGCGTACGAGCGTGCCCGTCGCGCCCGCGTGGTCGAGATGGATGTGCGAGAGCAGCAGGTGGCGCAGGTCGGTCAGCTCGAGCCCGTGTGCGGTGAGCCGGGCCTTCAGCTCCGGGATGCAGGTCGAGGGACCGCAGTCCTGGAGCGCCAGGCCGTCGTCCGTCTCGAGCAGGTAGCAGCCGATCACCCGCTCGCGCCCGAGGTGGCGGAGATCCAGGAGCTGCGGGGCGGCCATCGCGAGGATGCTACGGCCGAGGCGCGTGGCCGACCGGAGAGCGTGGGCGTAGCGTTGTCGCGTATGTCACGTGGTCGCCTGGTCCTGGCGGGCGTGCTCGTGGCTCTCGCGGCGGTCGCCCGGCGTGCCGAAGCACTGCGGCTGGCTCGCGAAGACCATCACCTTGAAGCTTCGCCCGCGCACCGGGTTGCGGTGGCGGATGGCACGTGGACGGGGACGCTCGTGCTCCCCGGCGGGACCTCAGGCGGTCAGATGGCCGGGACGTTCACGGCCGAGCACGCGGGCGCCTAGCCGGTCACGCGCCGGCGGCTGCAGCGGAGCGGACGAGCGCGGTCTCGAGGTCCTCGACCAAGTCCTCGGCCGACTCGATCCCGACCGAGAGGCGAATGAGGTTCCGCGGCGCGGCGAACGGCGCGTCGGCGGTGGACGCGTGCGTCATGCGCGCCGGGTGCTCGATCAGGCTCTCGACGCCCCCGAGGCTCTCGGCGAGCTGGAAGATCTTCGTGCGCGCGCAGAGGGCGACGGCCTCCTCCTCCGACTCGACCTGGAACGAGACCATCCCGCCGAAGCCGCGCATCTGCCGCGCGGCGATCGTGTGGCCCGGATGCGACGGCAGTCCCGGGTAGAGCACGCGCTCGACCCGCGCGTGCCGCTCGAGCGAGGCCGCGACGGCCGCGGCGTTCTCGCAGTGCTGGCGCATCCGCACGGCGAGCGTCTTCAGGCCGCGCAGGACGAGCCAGCAGTCGAACGGGCCGGGCACCGCGCCGAGCGACTTCTGCAGGAACAGGAGTCGCTCCGCGATCGTCGGGTCGTTCGTCGCCACGAACCCGCCGATCAGGTCTGAGTGCCCGCCGAGGTACTTCGTCGTCGAGTGGAGCACGATGTCCGCACCGAGCTCGAGCGGCTGCTGCAGGTACGGCGAGGCGAACGTGTTGTCGACGACGACGAGCGCGCCGGCCGCGTGGGCCGCCTCGGCCGCGGCGCGGATGTCGACGATGTTCAGGAGCGGGTTGGTCGGCGTCTCGAGCCAGACGATGCGCGTGCGCTCGTCCAGGTGCGCCGCGGTGTCCGCGTTCAGCTCCTCGGCCGCGACCCACTCGAACTCGTAGCCCTTCGGCTCGTAGACCTGCGAGAACATCCGATAGACGCCGCCGTAGACGTCGGCCACGGCGACGACGCGGTCGCCGGGGCTGAGCAGGTGCATGACCGTCGTGACCGCGGCAAGCCCGGAGGCGAACGCGACGCCGTGCTCGGCGCCCTCCAACGAGGCGAGGCAGAGCTGGAGCGCGGTCCTGGTCGGGTTGGCGACCCGTGCGTAGTCGTAGCCCTTGTGCTCGCCGACCGCCTCCTGCGCGAACGTGGAGGTCTGGTAGATCGGCACCGTGATCGCGCCGGTGGCGGGATCCGGCTCCTGCCCCTCGTGGATCGCGCGCGTCTCGAAGTCCACGATCCGATTGTAGTCAGGGCCTTCGTGGTCGAGGGCGGGGCGGAGGTGGCGGGCGGCGCGGGGGCGGGGCACCGCCGAGCGCGTGCTCGACCTTGTCCAGGAGGCGCGCGAGGCTGTCTGCCTCGGGGCGCGGAAGGTCGGCCAGGAGGCCTCCGAGCCGCGCGTTGAGGAGGCGGGTCGCCGAGCCGAGCGCGGCGCTGCCGGCCGGGGTGAGCGCGAGGGCGTGGCGGCGGCGGTCGCCCGGCTCCCGCGCCCGCTCGACGAAGCCCCTCTGCTCGAGGCCGCCGACGAGCTGCGAGACGGCCGCGCCCGAGACGCCGGTCCGGCGCGCGAGCTCGGCCGCGGTCACGGGCCCGGCGGCGATCGCGCGCAGCGCCTGGAACTGCGAGAGCGTCAGGGGCGGGTCGTGGCCCGCGAGGAGGCGCTCGACCCACCGGCTCACATGCGCCGAGACGCCGATCAGAGCGTCGACGGGACTGGTGCGGCGAGATCGAGGCATAGTTAAGTAATATTAACTGTCAAGCATGATTATCAGAGTGATTCTCGCAGCCGTCGCGGTCGGCGTGACGGCGATCTGGCCTCGGGCACGCCTGTCGGCGGCGGCTGTGCTCGGCGTGGGTGCGGTCTCGGCCCTCGTCGCCGGAGGTGGCGTCGCCGGTGACGCGGTGCGCGCGACCGCCCCGATGCTCGTCTTTCTGACGGCCGCGCTGGGCGTCGCGGCGCTGGCCGAGCGGGCCGGGCTTTCCGCGTGGGCTGCAGGCAAGCTGGCCGCTCTCGGCCGGGGCAGAACGCGGCGGCTCTATGCGCTCGTGTGCCTGGCGTCCGGCCTGCTGACGTGCCTCGTCTCGCTCGACGGCGCAGTGGTGCTGATGGTCCCGGTCGTCCGTGCCCTGGCGCGGCGGTGCCGGGTCTCGTTCGCGCCGTTCTTCCTCGGCGCGGTCGCGGTTGCAAACGCCGCCTCGCTCGCCGTCCCGCTCGGGAATCCGACGAACCTCGTCGTGATGAGCACGCTCGGGCTCTCGCCGGGCTCGTTCCTGCACCACCTGTTCGTGCCGGGCCTCTGCGCGGCGGTCGTTTGCGCGCTCGTTCCGGCCCGGCGGCTGGGGAGGCGGCACTACGTCGTGCGCCCGGCGGTCTCCGAGGAGCCGGTGCCGATGCTTCTCGTGCCGTGGCGGATCGGCGCGCAGCTGACCGGGCTCGTCGCAGCGCTCGACGGCCTCGTCCCCTCGCTCGCCCTGCGCAGCGGAGGGCTTGCGGCGTTGCTCGCGGTCGCTGCTGGGGCCGCCGCCGCCTCCGCGCTCGCGAACAACCTCCCGGTCAGCGCGAGCGTCGCCGCGCTCGCGACCCCCGGGCCCGGCGCCTATGCCGCGCTGGTGGGGCTCACGGTCGGTGCGCTCGCCACCCCGCACGGCTCGGTCGCGACGCTGATCGCCAGGGACCTAGCGGGCCAACAGGCGGGTCGGCGCTGGGCGCGTCTCTGGGTCCCTGCGACGGCAGTCGCCGTCACGCTGGCAACCCTGCTGCTCTGGGCGAGCTTCTAGGCCACGGCCACGACGCGCTCGTCGGCCGCGCCGCGGTAGTCCGGCCCGAGTTTCTCGGCGAGCGTCTGCTCGAGCTCGCCGCTCTGCTCCAGCTCCTCGACGATGTCGGCGCCGCCGATCAGCTCGCCGCGCACGAACACCTGCGGAATCGTCGGCCAGCCCGAGATGTCCGACAGCTCCTGACGGATGCGCGGGTCGGGAAGGATGTCGACGGCCGTCACCGGCGCGCCCGCCCGCCGCAGCGCCTCGAGCGCCCGATGCGAGTTGCCGCACATCACCATCTGCGGCGTGCCCTTCATGAACAGGGCGACGTCCTCGCCCTCGATGATCTCCTGCAGCTGGTCGCGAAGCTCGCTCATCCTGCCCCCTTGGTCGAGATCCTCAACTCGTGAATCGTGCCATCCGCGAGGGGGTCTGCGAGCGCGTCGTAGACGAGCCGGTGCTGCTCGACGAGCGACAGCCCGTCGAAGCGTTCGCTCGCGACGGTGACCTGGAAGTGGTCGCCGGTGCCCGTGCGGTCCTCGACCGAGACCTCGTCACCCGGGAACGCCTCCTGCAACAGCGCCGCCAGCCGGTCGGTCAGTTCGAGTTCCTCCTCCCGTGCGCGAGGTACTCGAGCAGGTCGGAGCGGGTCAGCAGGCCGGCAGGGCGGCCGTCTATCGCGACGACCACGGCGGGGCTGCCACCGCTCAGCGCCGCGAACACCTCGTCGGCCGACGCGGTCGCCTCGACGGCGGCGAGCGGCGGCTGCATCGCTGCCGTCACCTCGTTGTTGATCGCGTCCGGGTTGCGGAATAGCAGGTCGAGCAGCCCGCGCTCCTGGAGCGAGCCGACGACGTCCGCCATCGAGCCGCCCGAGTCGTGGCGCATCACGGGGAGCTGGGAGATCGAGTACTCCTGCATCAGGTCGATCGCCTGGCCGACCTTGTGGTGGGACTCGATCGTGACGAGCTCCGGCAGGCCCTCCTCCTGGTGCTTGAAGCGCAGCACCTCGGCGACCTTCGGCGCCGGCTCGTGCCGCTCGAGGAAGCCGAGCTCGATCATGTAGTTGTCGTCGTAGAACTTCGACAGGTAGGCACGGCCGCCGTCGGGGAAGAGCGTCACCACCGTCCGGTCCGGGCCCAGCTCCTTCGCGATCTCGATCGCCGCCCAGGCCGCCGTCCCGCCCGAGCCGCCGACGAGCAGGCCCTCCTCGCGCGCGAGCCGGCGCGCCACCAGGAACGAGTCGCGGTCGGAGACTGTGACCCAGCGGTCGACGACCGAGCGGTCGAGCGTCTCGGGGTAGAAGTCCTCGCCGATCCCCTCGACGAGATACGGGTGCTGCTCCTCCGGGCCCGAGGTGTAGATGGAGCCCTCAGGGTCGGCGCCGACGATGACGACGTCAGGCCGTTGCTCCTTGAGGTAGCGCGCCGTCCCCGTGATCGTGCCGCCCGTGCCGACTGCGATCACCACCGCGTCGAGCTCCCCGCCGGTCTGCTCGAGAATCTCGGGGCCGGTCGACTCGTAGTGCGCGCGGGGGTTGTTCGGGTTCGTGTACTGGTCCGGCTTGTAGGCGCCCGGGATCTCCTCGGCGAGCCGGTCGGAGACGGAGTAGTAGCTCTCGGGCGACTCGGGCTCGACGGCATACGGGCAGATGATCACCTCCGCGCCGAAGGCCTTCAGCAGCGCGATCTTCTCCCGGCTCATCTTGTCCGGCATCGTGAAGATGCAGCGGTAGCCCTTCAGCGCGGCGACGATCGCGAGCCCGGTGCCGGTGTTGCCGGAGGTCGGCTCGACGATCGTGCCGCCCGGCTTCAGCTTTCCCTCGCGCTCGGCCGCCTCGATCATCGTGATCGCGATCCGGTCCTTGATCGAGCCGCCCGGGTTGAGGAACTCGAGCTTCGCGAGCACGGTCGCGGCGCCCGCCGGAACGATGTTCTGGAGGCGGACGAGCGGCGTGTTGCCCACGAGCTGGAGCAGCGTCGGGTACTCCCGCGGCATCGCGCGAAGCGTAACGCCCGCGGGGGTCGCCGACTGGCGCGGTGGCCGGTCCCGATGGAACACTCCACTCGTGTCGAGGCAGGGTTGTCTTCGCCTGGCGGCGATCGCGCTCGCGGTCGCGCTCTGCTGCGCCGCGGCTGGGCCGACGAAGGGCGAGGCGCGCGTGGGCTCGACGTCCTCGTGCCCCGCGCAGACGCTCGACAAGGCGTACGTCAGCGCCGTCAACGGCGCGCTCGCGCAGAAGCAGGACGTGTGGGGCAACCAGCTGCTGCAGTCGGCGACCGGCCCCACCTACGCGGCGATCCGGAATCACCTCAGCCCGCTGATGCTCGTCGGCCCGCCCTCGGGGGACGCGCCCAACCGGGTCACCGAGTCCGGCGTCTACTACCTCGCGTTCGGCCGCCCGGCCGGAAGCGGCGGCGCCCGCTCGCTCGACCTTCACGTGGCCGACGGGAGCCAGATCGTCTCCGAGAACGTGAACGGTGCGCGGCTGACAGTCGGCGTGGGGAACCGGGCCGAGCGCTACGGCCAGTGTCTCGCGCGCTTGGGCGCGCCGGGGCTCTACCGCGGCTATCTGCCTGCGCTCGAGACGAGCTACGTCGACGCCGGCGGCGTCCGTTACACGCAGGAGTCCTTCGCGACCGAGATTCCCCAGACCCGCTCGCTCGTCAGCTTCGTGAAGGTGGTCGTCGACCCGCGCTCCGCCGAGCAGGCGAGGGGGTACCTGCGCCTGACGCCGTCCGTGACGGGGCTCCGGCGGGTCGGCAACCGGCTCGACAACAGGAAGCGGACGCGCATGCTGTTCAGCCCCGGCGCCCGCTTCAACGGTCGCTCGCTCCTGTACGCGACGAAGCCCGGGAAGCAGCTCACGGTCTACGCCGCCTGGCTCGCCGAGGCCCGCCGGACGAAGCCGCTGCGGCTCGACAGGGCGAGCTACGAGCGGGCGAGGCGGGCGCTGGCCGCCTACTGGAACGGTCGGCTGGCCCAGGGCGCGTCCCTCGTCGTCCCCGAGAAGCGGGTCGACGACGCCGAGCGGAACCTCCTGATCCAGAACCTCCTGCACGCCTGGCGCTACAGCCTCGGCAACTCGTACGAAAGGTTCTCCTGGGAGCTGGTCGACCTCGCGCAGGTGATGGGCGCGTACGGGTTCACCGGGACCGAGCGGGCGATCGTGCAGAAGGCGTTCCAGCGCGGCAGCGTCTTTCCCAACCGCGCGGCCGGGGAGCGGATGAGCGGGACCGCCGACTACTACCGCCGGACCGGCGATGCGGCCTTCGTCGACTCGGTGACGCCCGCACTGCGCGACTCCGTCACGGACTTCGAGCTCCAGCTCAAGGACAGCGCCTCCGGGCTGCTCTACCCGGAGCAGTACGGCGTGGACGTCACGACCCCGGTCTACGGCCTGCATGACCAGGCGCTCGCGCTCGAGGGGCTGCGCGACATGGCTCCCGTCTGGGCGGCGACGGGCCACCCGCTGCTCGCGAGCAGGGCGACTCGCGTGGCCGACAAGCTGGAGGCGGCGCTGCAGGCCGCGGTGCAGGCGTCGTCGACGTGGCTCCCGGACGGCTCGCTCTTCGTCCCGGTCGTGCTGCTCGACGGCAGCGAGCAGCCGTTCGACACCGTCACCGAGTCGCGCGACGGGAGCTACTGGAACCTCGTGATGCCGTACGCGCTCGCGTCCGGGATCTTCCCGCCCGGGAGCCCCGAGGCGACCGGCGTACTCAGGTACATGCTGAACCACGGCTCTCGCTTCCTCGGCCTCGTGCGCTTCCGGGCCGTGCCGAACGTCGGCAAGCCCGGCTATCGCGCGCCCGGCTCGGACGACGTCTACGGGACGAACGTCGTCCGCTTCCTCGCCGACAACGAGCAATCGGACCAGCTCGTGCTGAGCCTCTACGGCAAGCTCGGCGCGGGGATGACGCCGAACACGTTCGTCTCCGGCGAGGGCTCGACGATCGGCCCCGTGGACGGCGAGTACTACCGCTCGATGTTCCGGCCCCCGAACAGCGCGAACAACGCGTTCTTCCTCGAGACGCTGCGGCTGATGCTCGTGCACGAGACGAGAGACGCGAACGGGGCGCCGAGCGGCCTCGAGCTCGCGTTCTCCACGCCTCGCGCCTGGCTGCAGCCGGGCAAGCAGATCGTCGTGCGCCGCATGCGGACGAGCTTCGGCCTGCTCTCGTACTCGATCGCCGCGAGGGCGGGCTCGATCCGGGTACGCGTGGACGTGCCGAAGCGGGTGCAGCCGCAGACGCTCGAGCTCCGGCTGCGCCTGCCCCGTGGCCAGAGAATGACCGCCGTCGCGCTCGGGGGGCGCGATTTCTTCCGCTACGCACCCGCGACGGAGACGATCAACCTCTCCGGCCTGCGCGGGCGGCTCGACCTGGTCGTCAGCACCGGCCCCGGCTGAGCCGGTCAGTGCCGGAAGTGGCGGCGGTGGGTGAAGACCATCGTCGCGCCCTCGCGCTCGACCGCCTCTATCACCTCGCCGTCGCGCTTGGAGCCTCCCGGCTGGATGATCCCCGTCACCCCGGCGCCGAGCGCCAGCTGCGGGCCGTCCGCGAACGGGAAGAACGCGTCCGAGGCCAGCACCGCGCCGGCCGTGGGATGGTCGTGCTCGCGTGCCTTCTCGAGCGCGAGCCGGACAGCGTCGACACGGCTCATCTGGCCGGCGCCGATCCCGATCGTCTGCAGGTCGCGCGCGACTACGATCGCGTTCGAGGTCACGTGCTTGCAGACGCGCCACGCGAACAGCAGGTCACCCCAGACCATCTCGCTCGGCGTGCCGCACACGACCTCCATGCCCTCGCGGTCGTCGATGTCCGAGTCGCGCTCCTGCACCAGCAACCCACCGAGCACGCGCCGGTAGTCCCGTTCGCCGGGGTTCGAGAGCCGCCGCTCGCGGTCGTCGAGAATCCGGGTCGCGGGCTTCTCCTGCAACCGTGAGAGCGCGTCGTCGTCGTACCCGGGCGCGAACAGGACCTCGATGAACTGCTCGGCCAGCCGCACGCCGAGCTCGGCGCTGACCGCCCGGTTCAGCACGACCACGCCTCCGTACGCCGAGAGCGGATCGCTCGCGAGCGCCCGCTCGTACGCCTGCTCGATCGAGCCCGAGACGGCGACGCCGCACGGGTTCGCATGCTTGACGATCACGCAGGCCGGCAGCTCGAACTCGCGTGCGATCAGTCGCGCGGCGGAGAGGTCGTTCAGGTTGTTGAACGAGAGCTCGCGGCCGTGGAGCTGCTCGACGCGCGAGAGCAGGTGACGGCGCGCGCCGACCTCCGAGTAGTAGGCCGCGCGCTGGTGCGGGTTCTCGCCGTAGGCGAGGTCGAGCTCGCGCGTGAACACGGGGAGCACCGAGTCCGGGAAGCCCTCGGGCTCGGAGAACCAGCCGGCAATCGCTGCCTCGTAGGCGGCCGTGACCGAGAACGTCTCGGCCGCGAGGCGGCGGCGCGTCTCGAGCGAGAGCTCACCTCGTGCCCGGAGCTCACTCAACACCTCCGGGTAGCGCTCCGGCTTGCAGACGGGCGCGACGTGGGCGAAGTTCTTCGCGGCCGCGCGGAGCATCGCCGGCCCGCCGATGTCGATCATCTCGACGGCCTCCTCCTCGGTCACGGCCTTTCGCGAGACCACGTCCTGGAACGGGTAGAGGTTGACGCAGACCAGGCCGAACGGCTCGATCGCGAAGTCGTCGAGCGAGGCGCGGTCCTCGGGCTCGTCCTGCCGGGCGAGGATCGCCGCGTGGATGTTCGGGTGGAGCGTCTTCACGCGCCCGCCGAGCAGCTCCGGGACCTCCGTCACCTCCTCGACCGGCGTGACCGCGATCCCGAGCTTCTCGAGGAACGCCGAGGTGCCGCCGCTCGCGACGAGCTCGACGCCGAGGTCGGCGAGCCCGCGCGCCAGCTCGTCCAGGCCGGACTTGTCGTAGACGGACAGGAGCGCGCGCCTGATCACGCGATCAGCTCCTTCACGACGCGCGGCAGCAGGCGGTGCTCGACCTCCTGCACGCGCGCCCGCAGCGAGTCCACGTCGTCGCCCGCCTGCACCGGGACGGGCTCTGCCGCGAGCACCGGGCCCGTGTCCATGCCCTCGTCCACCAGGTGGACTGTCGCGGCGGTCTCCGGCACGCCGGCCGCGAGGACGTCCTCGATCGGGTGCGCGCCCGGAAACGCGGG
>Ga0335083_10000714_pt1 | contig 48435 bp, 65 predicted proteins | sample Lox_Sample_42_FD_206716 | JGI IMG/M metagenome (GOLD analysis project Ga0335083, IMG submission 206716) | Soil microbial communities from Loxahatchee National Wildlife Refuge, Florida, United States - Lox_Sample_4.2 | ecosystem: Environmental > Terrestrial > Soil > Wetlands | place: USA...
CCCTTTACCCCTCTTTTACGTCCCTACTGTATACCTTATTTCACCGCTTTTCTACTACGCTCTCTCAGGTTATTTCCCAGAGATTTCCTAGAGAAAGTACTTCTTAATTTTTTTTTTTTTTTTTTTTTCAATATAGATATAGAATAGGGAAGCGTTAGGTAAAAACAGTGAAATAAGGTATACACTAGTATACTGAGGGAGGGTTAAAGTGCTCAAAATGAGAGAGTTAGACCTTCCCCTCTATGCGTTCCACTCTATATGATAAATCGTGAAGTGGTGCATGTGGCCTAACTCACTCATTTCAAACACTCTACGCCCTTACGGGCACCATATACTAGCGTGCCCGCCTAGGTGTGTTAATAAGAGAACTTAGTTCTCTCATTTTAGTTCGCACATCATCTTCTGAGAGAAATCCCATGCAATGCGCGCGTTCTAGAATTTCATTGATCCCATCACCTAATCTAGCCATTTCTTGTTTATGTTGTCTAGATTCTGGTAGTACAAATCTAGTTTTAGGCTTGCGAGCTAAGGAATTAGCATCTTTGTTATCTGATTGCCTTTTTGCCTTAGCTCTTGCTATTGCGTCAGCATAGCCGATATTCATTTGCCGTATACTCGCTTAATATCGGCCAGTTTTTTAGCGGCACCCTTTTTCGGAGTTGATTCAAGCATGATGTTTAACTCATACTCTTCAATCTCCAGCGCTGCTAAAGCCTTTTCCTTCTGCATTCCACTTTTGATCATTAGCTCATAAGTTGGAATCTTAGCAGCTACAAAGGCTACTCGCTTTGGTTGATACTGTTTCTCAATAAATCCGAGAAACGTCCAATTCGAGTACTCTAGCAAATAATCGCGGTTGTTTGTTTTAGCAACTGCTTTAATTGCTTCCTGTACTTCAGCAGGTTCACTGTAAAACAATGTTTTAAGCTGTTTCATTGTTTCACTGGAAACCCCTAGGCTCAGAATCGTCTGAGCCTGCTTCTCAGTGTTGTCATTAGACATAACACACTCCTATAGCTAGAGCTAGATTAGATGAATTGTCAAAAAGCGCCTGATTAGCCAAAGTTTTACACACGGTGGAAACGCAATGCGGGCAAAGCACACGCAAAGCGGAGCTATGGCAAAGAGCAGGAAACTTCATCCCTGAGGACAAGAACAGAATAGCTCCGATCTACCTGGAATCATATCCCCCATTAGTAACAGTCAAGCACTCTTTGGTAACAGTTACTAAAGTTGTAGCTACCCTATTGTCTAGTTGTCTATACAACTTCCCCAATTGTAACCATCACTGCTACAAATAGATTGTAACCATCATTGTTACAAATCACTCACGTATAAAAATTCTAGAAAAAAATTTTTCGGGGCGGGGACCCTAAAAATAATTTTTCCAGAAAATCACACTTTCCTAAATTCTATAATTTCGAGAGTTTCAACTTTTAGAGAAGTTGAAGGAGTTGGAGATGTGAGAGTATGCCCCTGACCCCGACCCCGCGCCCGGGCGTAAACAGTGAGAATTGTGTATTTTGAGGCGCTGTTTTGAGTGTTTACAGCTCGAAAAGCCTTGACGTATCCTTATATATAGGTGCATACTTTAGAGAGACGAGAATAATGCGTTTGGGATTTAGGCGATGATTTTAGTTTCAATTCAGGGTGATGCGGAAGTGGTCAAAGAACCTGTAAAGGAACTCTTTCCTGCATCCACAAGAGTTGAAGTAGAAGAGTCGCCTTTTCTTTCGACGTTTAAGGAATATGTAGAAGCAGATGAGTTTAATGATTTGAAGCGAGAATAAAAATGTCAAGATTTGAAAATCTACCTCATAGAAAAATTCGCACGCAGGAAAGTAAGGAAAAGAAGATTAAGGAAGTTTGTGATCTTTACTTTCCGGTACTACTTATAAGACTTGAAGGCGATACTGAAAAAGCGAATCAGTTGATTAAGGATTTGTATAAAATTCTAGTACTAAAGAACTTCGATGCCAGTATTTACTAAAGCGAGGATATATTATGAAACCTAGTATTGGAAGACTTGTTCATTATTTTCCAACTATAAATGAGAATTATGGAAATTCTCCTGTAACTGCTTTAATTACACATGTATGGTCAGATACATGTGTAAATCTTAAATTATTTGCTGATGGTCCTGGAGTTATGGATGGATTTAAAACTTCAGTTAATAATTTACACTCGGATAATTCAGCAGGTAGTTGGAATTGGCCTGAGAGAGTTTAAATGCCAGTATTTACTAAATCAGGAAAGTTAAGCGCCAAGATTAGCGCGCGCTGCACTGTGAAACGAGCTTATAAAATAGAGCAGGTGGCTCGACTTACAGCAGAGGGATTTAAAGATGACGCTATTGCTCTAGTACTTGGCTGCACTAAAGTATATGTTTCTATGCTTCGACGTACACCTGAATATCTTTCAGTCGAAGCTACAGTAAGAACCGGACTTATTGCAAGAGCTGATCGTCATCTATTCATGACTGAAGATGCACAACGAGCTACTCTTGAAGAAATGGTTCCTGAAGCTCTAGAGGTTATTAAATTTAGACTGCTCGATAGATCAAATCCGCGCTTACAGTTTGAAGCGGCAAAGGAACTTTTAGATAGAGAAGGAACTCATGCTAAGGTCTCAAAGACTGAGATTAAGAGTAAGGTTGAGTATGATTTCTCGAAGCATGATAAAGAGATAGATGATGACTTACTTTCTCTGCTTCAGGGAAATAATTCAAAGACTGCAATCTCGGAAGATAATATAGAGGACTTTATCAATACAAAGTTGAATCCTGAAGAACAGGAACTCCTGCACAAGGCAGTTGAGGATATTAGACTTGAAGATCTAAAGACAAGTAAGACAGTAAATTAAATGGAAATCCCAATCCAAGAAGTAGTAGACGCGCGCAACAGAGAATTGGACTCATCTAGTGGTTATGAGTACGATGAAACAGGGGCGCGTCTAATTCCACGATCCATCATTAATAGCTGGAAAATCTTAGATGCTTCAAAGGCGACTTCACAAAAAGTGAAGCAAATAGTATACAGGCTCAACAGTCTAGGGAGCCTCTATTACTTTGCAGTGAAAGTTCTTCAAAAGACCAAACTCCAAACCAACCCCGATATCCGTAAAAATCTCCACTTCTTAATGTGCACCGCTGTTATGAAAGACGGGCTAAAAGAAGTCATAGAGATTCCCAGAGATCATTTCAAATCTACAATTTATAGTGAATGCTTTCCGATGTGGAGAGCACTTTCTTTTTCTGAAGAAGATGAATATCACATGCGTCTTCTAGGATATGGGGATCTTTTTATAGAATGGATGAAACGTTGCCATAAGCCAGATTCTAGATCTCTTCTTGTTAGTGAAACCATAAAGAATGCTATAAAACTCGGGCAAAAGATTAGGAATCATTATGAAAACAATGATCTCTTTAGAGAATTATTTGCCGATATATTACCAGACACCTCCTGCCCGTGGACTAATGATTCTCTTACTCATAAGAGATCTAAAACAGGCAAAGCACATGGAGAAGGTACATATGATTTTATCGGAGTTGGCGCAGCATTACAAAGTCGCCACTACGATGGTGTATTGATACAAGATGATATGTTCGGTAAAGCTGCCCTTCGATCTGAAGTTGAAACAGAAGCTGTCATAGAATATTGGCAACTTCTAGTAGGAGCTTTCGATGCCGATAATACTAACGCCGGTCGTGACAATGATGAGATTGTTGTGGGTAATCGTTGGTCGTTTAAAGACCTCAACTCCTATATCAGAGCACATGCTAAATATTACAATTTCATATCACACTCAGCCCTGGGAGGATGCTGTAAGCTCCATCCATATGGACAACCAATTTTTCCAGAAGCTTTCAATATACAAAAACTTGCTAGATGGAAATCAAGACTTGGATCTTACCTGTTCTCTTGTCAGTTCCTTAATTTCCCAATCAATCCAGAACAGTGTAAATTCAGGAAATCTGATCTAAAATATTTTTTGTATGAACGTACAACGGATGCTTTTACTTTTAATCCTGCACATTATGATGCAGAACAGAAGAAGTCTTATAGAGTAGCAATCCGGCATCAAGTGTATGATGGGATTGTAGATGAGGACATTTATCCTAGAAATCTACAGCGTTTTATGGTAATCGACCCTAATCATTCAGGGCAATCAGGTAGATGTAGACATGCGATTACTATAACCGGAATCCGTCAAAAACCTCGCCGTATCTATTTACTAGCAGCATGGGCTAAAAGCTGTGCTATGGGTGAATTTATCGAGAAGATTTTTGAAATGGCTCTTGCCTTCAAAGTCACCAAGGTCTATCTCGAAACAGTTGCGTTTCAGAAATTTCTAAAATTTCACCTTGAATATTATGTACAAGTAAATAGGTATAAGAATCCAGAACTTAGTACTATAAAGTTTTTAGAGCTTAAGAGTGCTCATACGCAGAATGCGAAATTTGAGCGTATAGATTCAGTAATCCCCATTGTAGAGCGTGGAGAACTTTGGGTTAATGGGACCAATGGATATGGATTTGCTGAGTTTATAGAAGAACTCGAAGCATACGGAAATTCAAATGGGTTAGTAGATATACTGGATACCTTGGGCTATGGCCCCCAGATTTGGCAGTTTGATTCTGTAGATGAATTAGAGCTTAAAGATTTCATGGAATCTCAGGTTAGTAGGTATAGGAGAGCTATGAGGGTCGGAGCTTAGTTGCTGTTCAATCCGGGGGATATTGGGCCATGCCATTAACAGAAGGTGATAGGAGTATCATAAGACTCATGATTACCGAAGCTATTACGGAATATGGTAAAATGCAAGAAGCAAGACATAATCAGAATTTGCAAAAGTTCGATGAAATTAAAGAGACTATAAATCAAGTCAAAAATATTAGAGGTTTAATAGCTTGGGGGATTCCTCTATTGGTAGCTATGGCATCTGCGGTTGCTGAGTTTATGAGATTTATAAAGTAAAGGAGAAGCGAGAATGTGTAGTACACAAACGGTAACTAAAGTTCTTAACGGTGTTCTTACAACTTTGAATTCCTTCGGTACGATTGAAGGACTTACGACAAATACTACTTTTGAGCAGATTGTGAAGCAACTTCAACAACTAGAAGTAGATTCACAGAGTTGGAAGAAAGGCGATCCGGCTCAGACTTTCATTACTGTTCTTACAGATGCAGAAGCGGCATTTAAACTTCTTCCTGTTCCTGAAGTAGATCAGGAAATTGCAGATGTTATTCTTGCTGGAATTACGACTCTCATTGGAATCTTTGATGCAAATGGAGCAGTTACGACTCCGACTGGTGCTACAGCGAGTGATACAGAAATCAAAGAGCATCAATCAGAAGTAGCAATGGCAACAACTTCAGCAGTGAAAACTCTTGTACCTGGTTTTCATTATCGCAAAGGTTTTCTTGGACTTTTTAGAGAAAATCCAGAACATGCTTATTTTGATGAATGGAATAAAGTTATAGGCGGTCACGGTGAAAAGTGGGCCACTGCTCACGTAGATTACTAAATTTCTCTTCCCCCGAGGAGAAGGAGATTAGATGTTTCCAGCGCCAAAAAAGATTGACTTTTCTCCCGAAGAGTACGATTATTTGCATATGTATGTCAAGAATAAACTTGAGTATATTAGAGCAAAGAATCAAAACTTGAGGGAAGAATTGCTCCCTAGGTGGGTTCGTTCTTATAAAGGAATTCCTAGCGAGGACGAAAAATCTTTTCCTTGGCCTGGAGCATCTAATCTCGTAATTCAGTTAATTGGGGAGTATTCGGATGAATTGCTTGCTAGGATTATGTCGATTTATATGACTGATCCGCTGTTTGTAGTAAAGATGCTTGGAGATTTGGAGGAGGGTCAAGGAGAAGATCAACGTTCTGAGTTAGAATATTTGATGAGTGAACTAGCAGTTGAACCTACTGAACTTGATCTTTATAGAGTCGAGGAAACTTGGTGGTCTTCTGCTATACGATATGGAACTGGAGTTGTTAAATTTCCTTGGGAAGTTTGCACAGAAAAGGAATATGTATTTCTAAGTGGTGGGACTGAAGAAACTGGAAAGATTCAATATACTTTTAATGATTTAACAAAGCGAGACGGACCAAAACCTGAGAATGTTCCACTTAATAGATGGGGTATAGATCCTAAGTATAGCAATCTTGAAGATGCGGATTTTGTATATCATATCCTGCAAAAAGACAAGTATAAACTTCAAGAAATGAAGCAACATCCAGAACTCTTTGATCCTGAGCTTATAGATAAGATCCTGCCAAATCCAGATCGGCAACAGCCAGATCAGTTCACAATGGAACTTCAAGGAACTGGGAGATATGGATTTACATTCATGAATGAATGTGCTTTTGAATGGGATATTCATGAATGCTGGTTTACGTATCTTAAAGATGGGGATAAATTTAATCTAATTGCATATTTCCATCTTGAAACAAATACGATGCTTGGGTGTATTTATAATCCATACCCTAAAAATATCAGACCTTTTGAAGATGCGAGACTTGCATATGATGACGAAACCTATTATGGTTATGGATTCTGTGAAATGCTCGAGTCTTATCAACGAGAGCTATCAGATACCCGAAACTGGAAAATCGACAATAAGAGATTCAGCACGACCGGGGTTGGCAGAATCGCTAAGAATTCTAAAATATCCTCTGTTATGCAACTTTTTCCTGGTGTGTTTATTCCTGCTGATGAAGGAGAGATTGAAGCATTAGAATTTGGACAGAATGCTCTTGCATTAAACACTGAAGATGAACAATTCATCCTTGGAGCAGCAACGCGCAGAGCTGGAGTTGATCCCGCAACTGGAGGATCGGGAGGAGGTATAGTAAATGCCAAACGTGGAGTATACTCGTCACAAGGCACTGCTATGGTACTCCAGCAGTCTAATAACCGCAATAATCTTCGCATGTCTGATATGCGTTCGGCTCATGTTAAACTGGGGAGAAAGGTTCTATTACTTTATAGTTATTTTGGTTTGGGTAATAAGTTGCGCAAGTATGGTAATAGGGCTGAGATCATCGCGCAAGCACTAGCTAATTATAAAAATGAAAAACTCGGACTTGTAATTAAACCCGCAACAGCTTCTCTAAATAAAGAACTTGAGAAACAAAATGATATATTGCTTTCCGCAACATTAGAAAGAATCTATGCTGGAGACGCACAGATACTTCAATCTCTTGCGATGCAAGGAATTCCGCAGGAGCTTAAGGAATATTATGTTGAAGTATTAAAAGCAAAGAACTTTTTAATGAAGCATATATTACGGAATTTTGGACATGATGATGTTGAGAGACTAGTTCCTGTTCCAGGGTTCTTAAAAGGACAGAGAAATGCAAAAATCAATGGGCGAGCCAACTCGTTTAGCGGCGGCAACGCTGGAGTTAATCAACCACAAAGATCGAATCTCGGCGCTGTACCAACAGGCGGATTTTCTCCTACTGCTGGAGTACTTCCAAGCGCAGCGGGAAATAGTGGTGGACAAGTTACTATACAGTAAAGGCGCAGATACAGAACGAGGTGAATTATCAGTTTGGGATGATGTTATAAATCTTCCCTCTGAAATATCAAAACTTAAGGTTCAACAAGAGAAGTACGAGCAGTACATGCACCAAAATAAATAGCGAGGGTAAGGAGAATAAATATGAAGTTGCCGTGGGAACGTGGGGAAGATAAGAAAGAAGAAAAGAAAGAAGATGATGATATTGAATTAAAAGCTAAGGATGTAAAAGCTAAGCTTGATTCAATTGATACTCTTAAAACTACTGTAGATGGCTTTGGTGAAAAACTCAAGAGTCTTGATACAGTAACGGCTTATATTACTGCACAGCAACGTAAAGAGGAAGAAGCTGCTAAGAAAAAGAACGCTGATGCTAAGAAAGAACAGGAAGATGAAGAAGAGGAGAATCTAGATTTTCTAGGCGATCCTCTTAATGCCACGAAGCAACTTATAAATAAGAGTCTTAAAAAAGCAACCGATCCTCTTCTTATCATGACTGTAAATACACAGTCCAAACAACTTGCTAAAGAACACTTTGGAGAAAATCCAAAGTTTGCTCTTTACACTGATCCTACTTTCAAAGCAGAAGTTGATAGACTTATTATGAGTCTTCCACTAAACGCGCGTATCGAACCTGCTTCCCTAGAAAATTGCTACGCAGTTGTAGCATTTAACAAGGCTGAAGAAATCAAAGAAGGCAAAATCAAAGCTCGCTTTGCTGCTGCTGCCGGCGCTGCTAGTGGAACTGGGCAGGAAAATGATACAAAGAAAGAAATGGTACTAAACGCGGATCAGAAAAAAGCAGCTGCTATGTTCGGATTGAGCGAAAAGGAATACGGCGAGAGATTCCAGAAGGAGCATTCAATTGTCTAATCTAGAAGAATTCGGATCTTCAAACCTTGAAGATATTAAATTCATTGGAGAAGAAGCATCTGATCTTCTTCCAAAGGAAACTTTCAACTCCGTTTTGGGAGTTGAAAGTGCAATGAATACTCCTACTCCTAAGTTTGTACCTCCTACCTTGAAGAAAAAGAAGGAAGATTATGAGGATAATGCTAGACAAGCAGTACCTCAACCAACTCCAGAAAAGGAAGCGCAAACAGCAGAAGATAGAATTAAAGCACTTGAAGATATGATTATGACTTTGAGGGAAGGTCTTAGCGGAGTTAAAGTTGTACAATCTGGACCACAAAGAAAATTAGATTTCTCTCAACTTTCTGAACTTGATGTGTATGATTTGAGTACTCCTATTGAAACAATTGAACATCAGTATGAGGATTATAGTGAGATTCAATTGAAAGATCCCAATTATATAGCAAGGTGGGTTAATATAAATCCAATCAGAATGGGACAAATGAAAGTTTTTGGTTTTACATATGTCACAGAAGAAGATCTAGCATCTCCACTTGGAATGGATCTTCAACTTGATGAGAATGGTGTATATAGAAATTTCGACGTTGTTGCAATGAAAGCTCCAAAGGAAAAATACTTCAAAGCACTTAGGACCAATTATCTTCGTGCTTTGGCTCAAACTCAACAGAAGAAAGTTCATGAACTTGCTCAACAAGTAACTGAGCAGGCTATTATGAATGGGACAGCAGATAATAAAGCACCAGTAGGACAAGCAGTAGAGTATCAGAAAAGAAAAGCAGCAGGACAACTTAATATTTATTCACCAAATTTAACTTAGTATTGAAAATAAGTGTGCGGAGGATAGTTACATGGCAGGAGCCAATCTGACATATCATTATCCAGTCATTGCTTTGATGGATAATACCGATACTACACCTCTCCAGGCAGAAAATCCAGAAGCGGCAAGTCAGACTTTTCCAATTGGCGTGCCTGTAGCTTTGGGAACTGGAGGTTCAGCAGGTTATACTGTTGTATGGCCTGGAACTAATACTGGATTTCTAGGTTTTTCTAGAACGATTGGACAAAATCTAGCATCTAATGGAAAAGGATACCCGACTCCGTTTGGACAAATCGGACCTCCTGGAGCAACTCAAACTCTTCCAGCTCCTTCTACTCAACCTAATGCGGTTAATATTGCACTTGGCGCGTGGATTGCAACTGGAGCTACGCTCTTTGATGTGGCGAATAATGCTACTATCTTTGAGATTCAATGTGATAATAGCGCTGGTGCAGTAGCAGCGGATTATACACCAACACAGGCTCAGGTAGGTTCTGAGTTTGGTATTACAATGGATGCGAATAATGTATCTTGTTATCTTGATCTTGGAAAGACGACAGTTGGAACTAATACTGTGGCTGAACTTCTTGCCCTTAGTCCTGTAGATGGTTCCATTGTAAATGCAAGAGTACGTATTAAGATTTTGAGTGCTTATCAGCAGTTTAGTCTGTAAATCTTACGAAAGGAATAAATTAAATGACACAGGTACGTGGAGCATTTCAACAGCTTATGACACCTGGGCTTCGTAAGATTTATGACGATGCAACCCAGTACGAGCAGGTTGAAAAGCAATATCCAATGCTTTTCAATGTGGAAACGTCTAATTCTGAATATGAGCAAGATTTGGAAATGGCGCTTCTTGGACCTCTACAATATAAACCTGAGAATACACCTACAGCATATAATGATATGGTGCAAGGTGCTTCAAAGCGTGTAATTCATCTTACGTATTCTTTGGGAGTGCGGACTTCTAAGGAATTGTGGGATGATGATAAGTACGGACTTATTAAAACTGGTCCCCGAGCTTTGGCTCGTAGTACTCGTTTTACTGAGGAAGTTATTGCATGGGGGATTATTAATAATGGATTCTCTTCAAATGTAACAACGTTTGATGGAAATCCTCTGTTCTATAATCAACATGCTTTGATTGGTGGAGCAGCGGCGACTAATATAGGTCCAGGGCTTGCTAATGTAATTAGCGCGGCTGGAACTTATCCCAATCGTCCTGCTACGGATATTGATCTTTCAGTTGCGGGGTTACAATTGGCTACTAACCATGCTAATAGAATGGTTGATAACCAAGGGCTACCTATCAATATTAAGTTCAAGTATCTTTTAATTCCGCCTGAACTTGTATTTATAGCCCGTGAAATACTTGGATCTCCGGGGAAACCGTATACTGGGGATAATGAAATCAACTCATTGCTTGCAGAAGATTACAAGTTTATTGTAGGACGTTATCTTACTTCGAGCGCGGCTTGGTATCTCTTTACCGATAAGAAATATCATGCACTGACTGTATTTATGCGTGAAGCGCCTAATACAGACTTCGATGATGATTTTGATACGGATGCTGTAAAACAGAAGACTCGTATGAGAATGAGTGCATTTTGTCCTAGATGGCAAGGATGTTGGGGAACAAATGCACCGTAAAGAAGAGTTCTAGAATAGCTTAGTGCGGAGCTAAATTTTAGAACTCCATCTCCCAAAGAGGGACAATAGGATACTCGCTACTATTGCTCCCTCGGGAGATGTTAAAGGAATAAATATGGAACTTACACAACCAGTTAAATTGATTAAACGTTGCATGGAATGTGATATTCAGGATGCAATTATTAATTGGGATACTTCAAGATTTTCTAAGGTTAGGTTAATCTTGAACTTTGGAAGTTTTAAAGTTTATTTTCGTATTCGTGGAATAGCAGTACAAGCGAAGAAGAGGGTATTTTTAGAATTATACACTTCCGAGAAAAAATATGCCATATGGTAGAAGAGCACATTCTGGAACAGCGTGGCACTATTGTTGCCGCTGTACTAAAAAGAAAAAACTCGATACCGAATTATGGTGGCAGCGTGGGAAACTTCTTTGTAAAGAATGCCTAGATCAGCCCTATCCTACTAAATCAGGACCGGGTCTTCTTGGGTTTAGGGAAATTGATATTGCAAAGATTTTAGGAGATGGAAAGCCGGAACTTGCACCACCTCCTAAATTAAGAGATCCAAATTATCAAAATGGGGAAGATGATATTCTAATATAGTGGCTTTAGAAACTACATAGTTCAATCATAGGAGATGATATGCCAAGAACAGCAACGACTTATAACCAAGACACCCCTCAACCTGATGGACAGATATTTGTAGGAGCTTCGGAGTTTGTAGATATTGCTGGTCTAGCTACTGTCCAAAATCCGGCGTTAGGTAATTTTAGTTTTGCTCTTGGAGCAACTCATGCTTGTACCTTTGCTGCTAATGTAAGAGAGATTCTTAGAACAGGAGTGCTTGCTACTTTTAGCGGTCCTGGTCAGCAAGCATTCGGAACTGCTGCATCAGTGCCCGGACCTTCCTCAGTTGCGAATACTTCTGGACCTTCGGGAATTGTAGGTTATCCGCCTATTCCAGCAGCAAGTCTGCCTACTCTTTATGGGCCGCAAAAGGTTACAAAAGGTCTACAAGTTAATTCGATTGATGTAATCTATTCATTTACAACTAATAATGGAACTCTTGCTACTGTTGGAGTCACACAGGCGAAGTTTGTAAATGCTACTGCTCTTGCTACAGTAGCACTTCTTGCAATCGCAAATAATGGACTTTCCTTAGTAGCTGCTGCTACTCCTTATGTTAAGAATATTGCAATGACTACGATCAAGATGATTACTGACCCTGATTCAGAACTTATCGTAAATGTAAATTTAACTAGCGGAGCCGGTGGTGGTACTTTCTATGGTGTAGTTTTACACGTATCTTATAATCTCAACTAAAAGGAGGAGAAATGGCATTCACACTTATAGATGGTGGGAATCAAATTATTCTAGATGCTCGTACTGGTTCTCCTGCCGCTAATGTTAATTTCGGTCCTCCTTGTCAAATGAAAGTTGTGGATTTTTGGTGGCAGGATTACATTAGTGCTGGAGATGTTTTACAATTTCAAGATGCAAAAGGCAGACCTTTTGCTATGAAAGGGTCTACTGATTTAGTCCCGATTCATATTGGAAAACTCGATTGGGTAGAAGGACCGTTTACTCTTACAAGCATGACTTCTGGACTTGCATATTGTGTACTTGGGAATAAGTAAAAATGGGAAAAATAATTTCAAGAGGAAAAACCAAAGCTGGAGGACTATCATTCGAGATAGAATATGGCCCTCCGTTTGCTTTGCTAGATTCTAGTGCATTTGCGCCGTATATTAGACCGAATGCACTAGTCTCTTTGAATAATCTTCTTTTAATTGATAATCAGTATGTAGGAGCTTCTTTTACAAATGTTAATACTATTGGAGGAGGATCTCCTACTACTAATTATACTGCTAATGGAATAGGAGATTTAGATGGAGTTGTATTTTCTTGTTCTGTAAGTGCAGGGAATTTGAATGTATATAGTTTAGGGACTGGAATCTTTAGTGGAGTTCCAGTAGTTCCTGTTTTGATGGGAAGTTTTGCTTTAGATGCGGGAGTTAGTCTTGGGCCGCTTACATATATTAATATTAACGGTGTGTGTTATTTCAGTTTTGCTGGTGCTGATAATATATATCAGCATAATAATTCAACAGCTACTGTTCTTACTACATACCTTGGAGCGGCTTATTTAGCGGAACTTAATGGAAGACTTTTAGCTTGTAATGTAACGCAGAATGTAAGTGGAACGATTACTAATTTTCCATACCAGATGGCTTGGAGTGCTCCTGGTGGAGCTTATAATCAGTTTAATCCGTTAGTAGGTGGATTAGTAACTGGAGCTGGGTTTAATAATCTACCTGATGTTGAAGATGTTATAACTGGAGTTTTCACTACTGGACCTACTGCTTATATAGTTAGAAGACAGGGAATTACTGAAGTTACTCCGCTTAATAGCGGAATACAACCATTTGATTTTAATCATTTGTGGGCTTCTCATAAGGGGATTGGAACTGTTTATCCATATAGTTTGGCACAGTATGGCTCTTTTGGAGCATTTATTGCTGATGATGATTTTTATACTATTGGGTATGATGGAATTAATAAGTTTGCAAATTTTGCACGTACTCAACTTTATAATGCAATTGCGAATCAAGGAGTGGGAGTATCTGTAAATGTTAGGTCAGTATTACTTCCTATACTTGTAAATAATAATCCACAGCTTTTTTATGTGATGGTTGTTACTTCACAGAGTTTTAGTAATACTACATTTACTGCTTATATTTATTCTTTTGATACTAAAGAATGGAGTATTATAAGCCACCCTGGAACTCCAGTAACTTCAGTAGCTAATTGGATAGCTTCAATTACAGCAGATGGGTATAATGCTTATTCGACGCCTGGAATTTTAATAGCGCAGTTTGTACAACCTGGGATAGGATCAGCTAATACTTCTTTTTTAAGTATTTTAAATACTCAAGTTTTAGCTCCTTCAGGTGTAAATCCAACTAAGTTAATATTTCCACAGGAAGAAATACTTTTTGGTAGAGATGTTACAGTTGATGGAATTTTAGTATTACTTAATGGTACTACAGGACTGACAGTTCAATTTAGTGTAAATGGAGTTCCATATGGCGCTTCTACTTTATCTGATCTAGCTCCTACAACTGGCTATCAACTTTATCAATTATGGCCTGAAAATGGAATTCCTTTTACTGGAAAATTTCCACAACTTACTATTTCATGCCAGGGAAATGGTGCAAATCAGAGTCTTTTAATCAGCAAGATTTCAATGTTCTGCACAGTAGATGAAGCACAGAGGCCGATATAATGCAAGCGATTAATCCATCACAATCGAATTTTAATAAACCAGAAGGAGCATTAAGGAATGCTCAATCTGTATATAAAGCACTTAATGGAGGAGTTGCACTTGCGCAACCAGCGGGGACCGACGCTAGTGGAGTATATAATTCTTTTGTGCCAGATAATGGAAATGGAGTGATGATTAGAGTTGGAGGGTCAGGTTCTACAGAACCAGTTAAATGGGCAGGATCTAATGTTCCTCTAGCTATAAATCATGGACTTCAAAGACAGCCAATTGGATTTATCGTATGTGATAAAGATGCAACTTGTGATGTATACAGAACTGCTGTGCCAGATACAAATACTATAACTCTAGCTTGTACAGTAGGTACTGTAAATACTACAATTTATATATTCTAGGAATATAGAATGGCCTATACAGTTGGAACAATACAAGCTACGATGCCGCAAATACTTGCTGGAAGGACTTTGCCAGAAGCACAGACGGCGGAGTATATTAGGAAAGCTGTACTTGAACTTACGGAGAATTATAAGTTTCCACAGCTTCAGACTTCAGGACCGAATTATGTACTAGGATTTGGAAATCCTGGACCTTATCCGTATAATGATTTTCTTTCTAGTGGAGATCAGAATTTAGAGATTGAGAAGATAGATTCGTTCTTCATCTATTATCAAACTCCAGTACAGCCACTTACCGCTACAAGCGGAGTAAATCCAGGATACCCTCTTCATTTTCAAACTATTGATACTATGGAAATGGAGATTAATATACTAGGTATTCCTATACACTGGACAAGACATGAAGGGCAAATTTATTTTGGATTTGCTCCAAATCAGACTTATACAGTGTATGCGAGGTATAGAAAAGAGCATCCATTTCCGAATGCGGGAACTCCAGATGCACCTGATGATCCTATTCTGATGCCAAATTCATGGCAGGATATTGTAGAATATGCTTCTTCTCATAGAGCTGCTAAGGATGTTAGACTTTACGATATAGCAGCAGATATACATGAGACGCTTTATGGAGATGCTAAATTTATCAGAACAAATGGAATTGAAGGCAAGCCTGGACTTATATTTGGTAGGACTTCTCAAGAAGAACAAGATCAAACTACTACCTTTAAAATGATGCGAGTAATGAGTAGAAGTTGTATGCGGAGGTAATATGGGAACTGTGCCTAATATTTTTAGCAATATAGCGGCTGGAGACAGCGCCAATGTAAGCCGAGGCATACAGAATCTTGGAATGCCTGTCATGAATAATCAAGGAACTCCAAGTGTAAGTGGTACTCCGATACAAGGTCCAACTTTTGGAGGAACAATTCCTGGACAACCTTCTGAGCCTATATTGAAAGCTGGAAATACTATAACACCGCCAAAAGGATTTGCTCCAGTCAGTGCTCCTTCTCCGTACCAAGCTGAAGTTTCTGCGAGTGGTGGAAGTGGAGTTTTACTTCCTACTGATTCTACTGCTGGATCTAGCGGAGCTTATCCTACTGTTCCAACTGCCGGAACTTCAACGACAGCTACTTCAAGTGGGCCGTTTGCTAATTTAACTTCACAACAGCAACAAGAATTACAGAAACAACTTATTGATATTTACGGCAAGGGAGAAGGTAATCTTCTTAATTCTTTAATCGGAAGTATAGGTGGCGGTGATGATGCTTATCTTCAAGCGTATATTCAAGCGATGGCTGGTCCTAATGCTGAGAATCTTGCAACTCTTAGTTCCTCTTTAGGTAATTCTGGTGTTGGTCCTAATTCCAGTGCGTCTGCTATAGCAACTGCGGATTATTTATCAAATGTAACCTCTCAAGAAGGATTGCAAGAACAGCAATTGAAGATGAATGATTTGCAGCAGTTGATGAGTTTAACTCAGGGTCTTCAAGGAGGATCAGCTTCGGAAGTATCTTCTGGAGGTTTTTTAAATGATCTTGCTTCTGTAACTTCCAGTTTGAGTAATTTACTTCCATTTAGCAGTGGTGGGAATAAAGGAAATGCGGGGAATGTATCTACTAGTGGAGCCGCAGCTTCTACTAATCCATTCGCAGGTTCTACAGCAGCAGCGCCACTAGGAGAAGGAGCTATTCCTTTAGGAGAAACAGATACTTCTGCTCTTCCTGATCTTTCTGGAGAACTTGGAGATTCAAGTGATCTAGCTGATTTAATTGGTGCTGGAGTATTTATTTAAGGAGCTTATATGGCTGGTTCGATACCTCTTCCAGATTTACAGCAGCCTCAACAACAACAGCAGCAAACTGCTACTCAAGGGGTTGATATTTTAAATGAACTCCTTAAACAGAGACAGCAGCTTACAGATCAGATAGGGCCACTTTATAAGCAAGCCACTATTCCTGTTGCTGGAGGTGGAGCGGGAACTTCTCCGCAACTTGCACTAAGACAGATTCAACCATTTCAACCAGCACCTTTAATAGAAAGACCAACTGTAGGAGCGAGGTCAACTCGTGATAAAGGTATTGCGAATACTATCATCGCTGCTTCTAATGTGGTGGGGCAGTATAGGGAAAAGCATGAACTTGAACAACAACGAGTTCTTGCTGTGGATCTTGAACGGGTTTTTCAAGCACAGGATGGAATTAGAGAAGCACAGCAGACTTTGCAATTGGATCCTAATAATGCTGATGCTAAACAAACAATTCAGAAGAATACTAATATTATCGACGCCATGCTTTCAGATCCGAAACGGCGCAAACAGTTCGAGAAAGCACTTGATATAAGTTTCACTGATCCTTCAAAGAACGATCAAATGGAACATGGGGCATTGCAAAAAGCAGCGCAGTCTTATAGTCAGCAGTTTGAAAAACAAGTACCTCAGCAGATGCAACCTAACGTTGTTGCACAACAAAAACTCGCTCTCATGACGGCGCAGCAACAATCTATAGATAAGATGATTGGGCAAATTACTCCGACGCTTTTGAGAGAGCAGGGTGAACAACAGAGAACGAAATTTATACAGGAAAGTGAAAATGCAAGAGTGGAATTCACTCAGACTTCCGAGAATGCACGAGCACAATTTAATGCTACAGAAGCCTACAAGAGAGTTATAGATGCTGCTAATCTTCATGGCAATTATATGATAAAAACTACCGCCATGAAAAATGCTCAAAGTGCGGCTAATACCGCAGCTATCACTGAAAGATACATGGATGGAATTAAAGCTAGGGCTGATAATCCAATGGCACAATTGAGATATAGTTCTGGTATAGCAGCTACTTTAAGGGCTAGAGTAGAACAAATTAATAACGACACAAAGAATTTGCTTAATCGAAAATCTATACTAGCAGGGCAACTAAAATCTAAATTAATGTCCGCAGATGATTTTAATCAACAATCTAAAGACATACAAGATCAACTAGATGCTTTGAAAGCAGAAAGCAAAAGTCTGCAAGCACAATTTGATGCAGCTAATTCTTACTCTGAGAATCTTATGAAGGGATTACAAAGTGGGAACATCAGATCAACTACCGAGTCTTCAGGATCTAGTTCCGAGTTTGAACAAGTCATCGGACCAACAGAAGATACCGAAGGTACAAGTTTCAACTCCGACAACTACTAAACGTAGTGCTTTTGATACTTTATTTTCAAAAGATACAGGTCGAAATGAACTTTTTGGTGTTACATCTTCTCATGGTCAGGATGTTAAAAATGCCAGATTTAAGGCAGTAACTAATCCTGAAGTTAAAAATCCTCTTACCTTTACCGACCCTGATGATCGTCACGCTGCTATTCTAGCACGAGCGGATAGAATTGTAAAAAATCCAAAATTTCAAAAACTCTCTCCTCAAAATCAGGAGAGAGTTTTGACAGATTATTATGATAAGTATGTACAAAAGGGATATAACATGGGAGGATTGGAAGCTCCAGATAAAGGTACGTGGATTCAGGAGCTTCCTAAGTTGTCTAATGCAGGAAAACTTACGGAGGAATATTATTTCCCATCTACCAATCATAAACAAGCTATGGATACTGAAGCTGGTGCGATTCAGGCACTAGACCAGATTCATTATGGAGGTGTTAAATTATCGAAAATGGCCGCTCAAAGTATGCTTGGGCTTGGACATTTATTTCATATTACTTCTGATGAAGATTATAAGAATTTAAAGCAGAATATAGATCAAGTAGCTCAACAGCGCATTGATAGGATCTCCCAGGATTCTACAAACGAGGCTACTTTTTGGCTACAGGCTCATCCCTCAAAAAGTTGGACTGGAAAGATAGATTCCTTTATTGGAGAGAATCTAGTTCAACTTCCCTTTTGGGAAGCTATAGGTTCAGCGCGAGTTGGAGTTATCGGTGTTACTACTTTAAAAGCTCCTGAAGTAGGAAAAGTAGCTAATCTTACAAAATGGCTTGCTACAAATGGAATGGGTAAATTTGTAGCTAATCGTCTAGATCAAGCTACAGATGCTTTTCTTGGTTCAGTATTATCTGGACAAGGTGAAATTAGTACACTTATTAATACTATGTTTGCTCCTACTCTTGGAGGAATAGCTGATATAAATAGTTATAGAGCGGCTAATCAAATTGCTAATGTTTCTAAACAAGTGATAAAAGGCTGGATGGGAAAGACCATTGCAATAGGAGGAAGGCCATTAGTAGATGTCATAGAGAATCAAGCAGCACACGAACTTTCTTCTTTCGTTATTGCAAAAACATCCGATGGAGGTGAAATAAAACTTGTACCTGAATCTAGAGAATCTGGACACATAGAAGCTAATGGATTAAAGGTTCCGTATAAGACTTTAGGAGAGCAGCAAAATCTTGTCTCAAAGATATTACAAAACCACAAACAAGTAGATCCAGTACACTTCAATCTTATAAATACAGGAAAAGCAACACTATCCCAACTTGCACAAGAAAGATATGGAAAAACTTTCGCTGAACTTAATAAAGGGCAGCAACTAAATGTAAGAAAGCAATTTCGTAAATTAGCTTCTGAGGCTACGGATGAACTCCCGTTACATAATCCAGACTTTGCTAAAACGCATATTGATAATCAACTCGCGGAAGATGCGAAGCAAAATCCTAAACTTGCACAACGAATTGCAGAAGCAGAAGCAGCTTCAGGGATTAAAGTATCAAGCGCACTTCAGGAAGATGAAGCTACGAAAATTGAAAAGCAGACAGGAATACAGAATTCTCAGGCAGTTGCATCGAAGGTTAAAACAGTAAAGAATCCCGTGCAATTATCGAAAGCTACTAAAATAGCAAGAGAAGAGGAACCTAGGAAGTATGTTCAATTTAAAGTTGATTCTCTTTCGTATCTTAAGAATTATGCCAAAAAATTCAAAGGCGAAGCATCCAAAGGTCTTACATCTGAACTTAGAGACATGGACGAGCCCAGGGAGTTCTCACGAGCTTTGCAAGAACAAATGGGAGCCGGAGATATAAGATTTGAAAATGAGAAACATGCTCTATTATGGGCAAATCAATTCAGAGATCAGCTTCCAAAACCGTTTCAAAAACAATTACAAAATGCTCTACATGAAGCAAACCCCGGGGAATATCAGAGAGACTGGGATGAGCAAAGTAAAAATCTCGCTAATCATATGGAGGATCTGGCACAGACTGGAAGATTGTTTTCTCAAGGTAATGTTTTTCGTTCTACTCAAGTAGAACAGTGGACTAATCAAACTGCGTGGCAAAGACAGTTACAGAAGGAAGTTGAAGATGTTGAGCTTGCTAGACTTCAAAAAGTTTTATACAGGTATCCTGAGATAAAGAAAAGCGCAGTTCAGCTTACGAAGCAACTTCAAAAAGCACGCAGAATGAGTGAGAATGCTGGGACTTATAAATATATAAGTGATGAAATTCGTAGGGAGAAAACAATAGCAGATTGGAAAAGAGTAATGAGGGTAAAGGATAAATAAAATGCCAGAAATTCCTCAAGCACTAACTGATGCTGTTGAAACATTTGGAAAAGATATATTCGATAAAGCAGCACAGACTTCTGTGGGAAAGAAGATTGGAACTGTATTTGACCAAACTTCACACTTCAGAAATATGCAATCTGGTATGAGTGCTACTCCAGCAGGGGCTAATCTATATAAAATCCTTAAAGAAGATTATGAGCCTGCTGTTGATAAAGCGCGTCAAGGATTAGTAAAGGCCCAACAAGGAGCAGCGCAGCCTTTAAAAGCACATGAGATAGAAGCACAAGCGAGAAATATAGGAAGAGTAAGTGCTTTTGGAAGAAACGATGCTCTTGCAGTGCAGCATATAAAGTGGGCAAATCAAACTCATGGATTAGCAGCTGCTCAATCTTTAGCGGATCATCTACATGTATATCTCGGAGATACTGTAGAACGCGAGATTGGCAAAAATCCAATGAGACCAATAAGTTCTACTAATCCAGTAGTAAAGAAATTATCTGTTTCTAGGTTTAAAGAGAATGTAAGTTTTAATAAAGAAAATAGAGTTCCTATAAATACAACTGCAATATACAAACCAAAGACTCCCTTGGAAGAATCTTTAGTAAATAAAGCAGTAACAACAATGGCTCCAGCTATTGCGATCTCGCATTTAAGTACTCCTTTTAATACAATGTTGGGTGCTCCACTTACTAGCTTGGCTAAAGGATTAGCAGATGTTATAACTCCCGGTGGGTATAGAGCAACTAGAGATGCACTTTTAGATTCAGGAGTTCTTGCTCAAACAGCACTTCAAATGTATAGAGAACACGAGGTATTTGAAAGTGGAAGAATTGCAAATTGGACAGGATCTCCACAACTCGGATACATACTTAATAAAGCTATACACGCTCCAGGATTCAACGCTTTACGTCGTTGGACTATTGCCTTTAGTGGAGCAACAGCAACTCATAGCGCAGACTACTTTGCACAAAGGCTGGTTGCTAATCCGGCGGACAGACTTTCACAAAGAGCTTTGAGAGAAATGGGAATTGCACCTTCTGAAGTACTTGCTCAAGGTGGAAAACTTAGACCGGAGCAAATTGAGAAGGCTGTTTATAGATTTGTAGATGATAGAGTATTTCTTAATACTAAACTTGATAGATCTTATGCTGGAATTTCAAATCCATATATGAGGATGGCTACACTCTTCCATTCATATGTCTCAGCACAAGGACACTTAATAAGTAGAGAATTAGGAAAGATGTGGAAAACTGGAGATATAGGAAATATAGTACAGACTCTCTCAGTTTTGAGTGTTGTATTTCCAGCAGTCGGGCATTTAATCGGGGGTACTGAAAGACTAGCAAGGGGTCAATCTTTTAAAGATCCTAAGTATGATTCTGAAAGTGCTGTTGCTAAGTATTTTGATAATGTATCTCACATGGCTGGATTTGGGGTGGGGCAATCCTATATTAACGGTGCTCTGCGAGATCGCCTTGCTTCTGTAATGCTCGGTCCAGTTGGTAATGTCGCTGTTTCTACAGTTTCGGATTCAGTTATGGCTTTAGCAGGGAAAAAGAGTTTTAAACAACCTGCTAGAGATATAATGTATTACAGTTTACCTGATAATCTTGGGAAGATTCTAGCACATCAAGTTCTTCCTACAACCGCGGAGGAAAGTGCAAAGAAGTTTCATAAACTCAAACTCAAACCTGGTTTTAAAAAATTGAAGAAAGGATTTTAAAATGGCTGGACAATCTTCACAACTCACTCGTAAAGAATCAGCACGGATGCAAAAAGCTGCTGCAATTATGGAAGCAACCCCGGGAACTTCAGGTTCGGGAATGGAACCTGAATGTCATCCTGCTACACCTGGAGTAAAGAAAAATCCAAGTAGTTCTAAAGGAAAGTAAAATGAAAATAGCACTCAATTCATACTCTGGTTATGGCGCTTGGTTTATATTGAAGTTAATTTCAGAAGGACATAGTGTTGATTATTTTCTGTCTGAGCCAAAGTATTTAGGAGTGCTATATGGATTAATACCTGAAGCTAAATTGCTTGATCTAGATCATAGAAGGAGTCCAGATAATTACAGAACTGGACTTCCTTCTTATGATAAGTATGATTTGAGTGTCTTTGATCTTACTGGACGGAAAAGACAAGCAGATCATTCAATACAAAACTGCCCGACTATAGGAGACGGTACTTTTCAATGTTTTCTTGAGGATGATAGATTAGGTGGCCTCAAGTTAATGGAGGAGGCAGGTATTTCAGTTCCGCCGTATCAATCATTTACGGATGTAGGAGAAGCAAAAGCATTTGTAAAAAAGACTGGTAAGAGATATGTATTTAAACCCGATGGAGGACAAGACCAAGCAGCAGAATCTACTTATGTTTCTAAGGATGCTGAAGATCTTCTAGAATACTTTGATAAACTTGAGCAAATATCTAAAGGAGCCTCTTTCATACTTCAAGAGTTTATCCGAGGAACCGAAGTTTCAGTAGAGGGTTGGTTCAATGGAGAAGATTTCTATTGCTTGAATAGTACTCTAGAAGAAAAGAAATTCATGAACGACAACGTAGGTCCAAATACAGGATGCTCAGGAAATCTTGTATTTACTATTTCTCCAGACGCTAAGATATATAAGCAGGGACTTGCTAAAGTCAAACCAATTCTCCAACAATATGGTTTTAGAGGAATGATTGATCTAAATACAATCGTGACTGAAGATAACATCTACGGTCTAGAATGGACACCGCGCTTTGGATATGATGCTTCTGCTACATTCATTAACATGTATGCTGGAGGTTTTGGAGAACTTTTAAAACGCACAGCTAGAGGAGAAGTGCCTGAGCAAAGTTGGAAGGCTGAGTTTGGAGTTTCAGTCCGGTTATCAATTCCGCCATATCCGACTGAAATGAGAATGCCTCAGCATAAAGGAATTCCGATTAAAGGAATTGATCCTTCAGATATGCAAACACTTCTTAAAACTTATTTGTACGATGCTTATTTCATAAAGAATCATCTAGAAGTAGCAGGCTATTCAGGTCTAGTAGCCTGCCCGATTGAAGTAGGAAGCTCTATTATAGAAGCATTCGGAAAGTTAGAGGATACAGTTAAAAGAATCCAAATCCCTGATATGCAATACCGCACTGATATACAAAAGAGTGTTACTAAAAGATACACTGAATTAGATAGGATGGGACTTCTATGAAGCGAGTACAATTTAGTTTATTCGAAGATTGTGATCCAGATGTGACTCCATATTGGTGGGTATGAAATGAAAAAAGAACTCCTGAAGATTTTTCTCCTTCTCATAGGATTTACGATCCTATGTTCTATAGGAAACTGTCAAATTAGTTTCAGTCCTGTAGCTGGAACTTACGGTACTACACAGACAGTTACTATAACTTGTAGTACTCCTAGTTCTAGTATATGGTATAGGATTGATGGACAGGCAGCTAATCCTACAGATACATTATATACTGGACCACTTACTGTTAGCACAGGTCAGACTATAACAGCAAGTTGCGCTGCTACTGGGTATACTAATGCTAATTCTCAGACAGCTAATACAAATTGGAAGATTAATGCTCCAGGAGCGCCAATTACTTTCAATGGCTGGACTGCTACTTCTTCAGGAGGAACTAGTGGGAGTGTTAGTAATTTTAACTTTATTGCTGGCTCTCCAGGAGTCCAAACTTGTTCTTCTATAAATAATATAGGTACGGATTCTTCTTGTTTATGGATCAATACTTCCACAGCGACTTGCGATTCTTGTACTCATTTATATCATCATGAAGTATTTCAAGATTCTACGAATGCTACTTCAGCAAGTGCTGGAATAGATGTATCCGAATTTGATGCTGGGCAATGTTGTGATAATACTACGAATGCTTTACATCTAGCTTCAGTAAAATGTAGTGCTAATCATGGAAATGTTCTAGAGATTGATTCTCAGAGCTTTTCTGAAGTAACTACTATTCCATGTACTATAGGCATTCCTGTAGATGTAACCGTAGCTAGTCATTGGACCCTTGGAGATACAAATTGTGGCGGTTATGGTTGTATGACGTTTGATTGGATTAAGTATAATGGTACAACTTACCCCTTTCCTGCATATTGCGCAAGTGGTGATACTTATTGCCCCAATTATCCAATGACGCCGCAACCTACATATACACATTTTGCTGCTAATAAGCAAGATCAAGAATATATGAAAACTACTAGTGCTGCTGGAGTAAGTCCAGTAACTACGACTAGAACTATTACAACTGACAATGTAACTGTGACTGAAAGTGCTTCCTCTTCAGCTTCTGCTACTTATATTATAGGTTCTCCTTCCACAACTACTACAGTAACAGGAACTGTAGTGGATTCAGATGCTCAACCCTGGATAGGGGGTACTCTTAAATTACAATTTATCCCAAATCCCAACCAGCCGAATATTGGAATATATAACATAAACGGAGTTCCTTTAAATCCTGCATTGTTAAGTTATAGTACCACTTTAGATAATTCAGGAACTTTTTCTATTTCAGGAGTGTATGATAATACTCAAGTATCTCCCTCTGGAAGCACTTGGGCTATAACAGTCATTCCAAATGCTTCTGTTTTACCTACTTCACTTGCTCCTATTACAATTTCGGGAAATACTCAAAATGTAAGTAATTATATTAATTCAAATATAAAAGCTCCTAGATTTGCTGCTCATGGAGCTAATGCGTTTGGTTATATTGACAAAGAAGCTACTCTTAATCCCGTACCTGGAGGTTCTTATTTTAATGTAATTAATATCGTATGTAAACAATGGACGGGTACAGCTTTTCAAAATTGCAATGCAGGAGCTACTGCAACTCCTTATCCTCCAGCTTTTGCTATTCAAGCAGCGAATTCATCAGTTAATGGTCCAATAGCTGATCCTGGGATAACGATTAATACTGCAACGCATCAAATTGGTGTAGCGGGAAGAACTACACTCAATACTTACACACCTGAATTTTATGGTGCTGTACATGATGCAATTATACTCACAGATGCCAACTGCACTGCTGGTTCTACTACAATATCGACTACAACCAGCACCCCCTTTACCTCTACAGCAGTAGATGGCGGAAAAACAATTGTGGTCACCGGATGCGGGCAATTAAGCGCCGTTGCCAATTCCAATGGTGCAGGGCTTATTCCAACTGCGTTTGTTTCAACTATTGCCAGTGTTATTGATTCTCAGCACGCTATTATGGCTGCTGCACCTCCAAGTAATACTGGGACTGTTACAAGTATTACTTATGTTTCTGGAGTTACAGGTGTTGGCAGTATAGGTTCAACTTGTACATTGACACTTCCTAATGGTGGGACTGCTGCTTTACAAATGACTGGTAGTAATAGTTTCGCCCCGCCTGCTGGATTAACTTCGATACAAGCAAAAATTAGTACTTTAGATACAGGGGAGGCTATTCCTCCAACATCAGCAACTGTGACAAATGGCACGGCTACAGGTTGTACTGGGCCTGCTGTTATAACTACAACTCTTGCTCCTTCGTCATGGTCGAATCAGTGGGCTGCATTTGGTACAAATGATCGAAATGCTATTAATTCATGTATACAATCTGGCACGGTTGCAAGTGGGACATGTCATTTGCTAGATGGTGCTCAATATATGGTAAGTACGCCTGCTGCTGGTCAACCTAATGCTGGAGTAGCGACTATATCTATTAATAACACAAATGGTGGAATTAAGCACGGTCTTATAGATGGAAAAGCCCAGTTGATCTTCGCGCCGACGACTCCGCACACCGCGCTCCAAGATGACTCGCTTTTTTATATTTATTCGACATTGAGCAATTGCGCCTCTGGGAGCTATTCGCTTTGCCCGATTACCAGTTCTCCGATTCCAGAAGGAGCGTTGAGTTTTACGGCAGAATATTCAGCAGACGTGGCGAGTCTACAAAGAGGACAGTGGCTTCTTCTTTCCGATGCTTACTCCGCGTTTGGCGATCTGGCGTACATGGACTGGGTTCAAGTAGCTAGTGTTTCTGGAACTACAGTAAATTTAATCCAGCCGACCAGAATGAACTTTCCGTGCGCCGAGGCTATTGTTCCAGGCACTACTGGTTGTGGCTTTCGAGTGGTTTCCAATCTCACCCAAAATGTAACTCTGCGAGATTTTGAGATTACGATACCCAATCTCCAAGACCCAAGTGGTACGGGGCGTTCAATAAATGCCATTGGCACAACGGCTACGATGGGCCTAACGCTGGATAAGGTGAAATGCTCGAATGCTTCTCAGAGCTGCTTTGGCGGGCAATTCGCTTACGGAACCACGCTTGATAATGTCGATTGGAAAAGCGAATTGCAGGTTTCCGAATTAGCTTCGTTCGTAAATCTTACGATTCGTGGGAGCACTTTCGACAAGCAAGCGTCTGCTCTTAATCAAAACCTGTCAGCTTGTGCTGCGGGCACTACGGCAACAGGCCTCGATATTGATGAGGGAACGGGATTTTACAGCATAACGGGCAATACTATCCCTCAAATGTGCGGAACCGGCATCGGTGGACAATTTAATCACGACGGCTCTATATCTGATAACGATATTGGTTGGCAGCAATGCCAAGGGTCGCTTTGTGCTTATGGATCTGCCTGCATAAATTTCGTGGGCGGCTATAGAAACTCGATCCACGATAATACTTGTGCCGGAGCCACTTCCATAAACGGGCAAGCCATAGTTATGGCTAATAGCGGAACTCCTGCAATTACTTCTGCGGGAAACAGCATGTTTAACAACAAGTGCAACACCGCTAACACCACTGACTATCAAGCTGGTTGTTACCGTATACCTTTTGGGCCGACTGATTTCATACAGACTCCAAACGGCCCCACGCCTCAAAGTATTGAAACTAATGTGCGAGTAGTAGGAGCAAATGTAGCCTCACAAAGTGTTTTTGAATTGTGGGGACTGCAATCCGTACCGCCTTCCAGCCCAATTGTTCAAGACAGCATTGGGACGAGATATTCTAACACGGGAATATTTAACGCATTCAATGCAAGTCCTACGCAAACCGGACTAGATAATTGGCATCAATATTATGCTAGTTTTCCTTCATCTGTAAGCACATTAGATAATACGGGATTCCACTTTTACTATGCGCCAGCTTCATCTGCGGATGCGGCATTTGCTACCTTCTTTCCTACTCAATTGTTCCAAATACCTTATAGCGGTGGCCCGATTTTCAATTCACTTATCGGCTCGGGAACTCGTTGTTTGCAGACAGGGTCTAATGGAGCTGTATCGGCTACCTCATCTACTTGTGCAAGTGGTATTCCAATTCGTGCAGGTATAGTACAATTTGTAGCTACTAATACTCCCCAAGTAGTTACATTTACATCTGCTTTTTCTTCTGGTTCTCCTGTATGTACTTTAACACCCGAGTCTGATCCGACCACGGCTGGAGGATATTGGGTTACAAGTCCTTCTACTTCCGGTTTTACTGCTAATATTACTAATTCAGCGACAATCATATTTAATTATAGTTGTGTTATTAACAATTCAAATTAGTTATCAATAATGGAAAGGCAATACAATGAGAAGATTGTGCATTTATATACTACTAATACTTACTAGTTTGAGTATGTTTGCTCAAACTTCTCTGAAACAATTCTATACTACTGTAGTAGCTGCTGACAGTGGTATTAATTTAATTAATAGTCCTTCAATATATCATCAATTAGTATGGAGAAGAACTGGTACTTTAAGTAGTTGTACCGTAGCTTTAGACTCATCTGCTGATGGTGTAACTTGGTCTGCTGGTGGAGTTATAACTGGTCAAACTTGTACTACAAATGGACAATCTAGTGTTATTAATAGTGTAGTAAATTATGTTCGTATTAATGTAACTGCTATTTCTGGAGGAGGTACTATTAATGTCACATATCAAGGCTTTGCCTCTTCTGGAAGCGGTAGTGGCATAACTGCTTTAACTGGAGATTGTACTGCTACTGGTCCTGGAAGTGCTGCTGTTACTTGTACAAAAACAAATGGTACAGTTTTAACTAGTGCGGCTACTACAGCAATTGGTACTTCTGGTGCTACAATTCCTCTTCTTAGTACGGCAAATACATGGACGTTAAGCCAGACATTTAGTGCTTTATTAACTGCTAGTGCAGGATTAGCACTTCCAAGTGGTCAAACAGTATGTTGGAATAGCGATGTTTCACTTTCTCGCAACTCTGCTGGCGTGCTTCAAGTCGGAACATCGTGCAGCGCTGGAGCAGCAGGCCAGTTAAATCTAGCAAATTTAACAGTTACAAGTGTCGCGTCCCTCGGGAATAACGCTTACATACGAATCTTCAACGGTTCAACATATGATGTCAGCCTTTATCGAGTAGGTGTTAATCTCCTAGCCATCGGAAATGGGGGTGGTAGTGGCTTTGGTTCTATAGAACTGCCTTCTTTGGTTCAAAGTGCAGCTAGTTCTACGGGCGGTACTTGTACCATGACTACAACTAGTTGTACTGTTACCATTGGACATACTTATACAACTCCAGTTTGTATAGCTACAGAACAAGGAACAGGAGCTATTGCAGGTTCCTGTGGAGTGTCAGGAACTACTGTAACAATTACAGCAGCTTCTTCTAATACTGGAACTTGGGGAGCTTTGGTATTTGGGAATCCAAATTAGGATTGCAAAATTAAAAAGGCTCCTCAATTAAGAGGAGCCTTTCTTATTGCGCTGTACCAGAAGTATTGAATGTCAGGGTAGGAGTTGTGGAGTTACTATTTATAAGCAGAGTTGCAGTAAAAGTACCAGTTTTAGTTGGTGTGAATTTTATAGTTAAAGTTACTGTTTGTCCAGGATTTAAACTAAGTGGAGCTTTCGCTCCAGTAAAAGAATAGTAACTTCCTCCTATACTTAGATTGGTAATATTAACTGGTTGAGTACCTGTAGAAGAAAGAGTTACGGTAGTAGTTATAGAAGTATTTACTGGAATAGTACCAAAATTATAATAATTATTACTTTCATTCAGGTATATAGTTCCAAGGGCAGCTTGTAATTGAGCAACAGTTACACAAGTCCATCCATTCATAGCGTCCCAATTTAAACCAATAGCAGGATTACAAGTAGGCGGGATAGATACTTGAGTTGTGTTTGATGAAGAAGATTCTGCTGTATTAGTCGTACCTGTAATGAAATAGCAATATGTAGTAGCAGGAATTACTGCATTATCTGCGTAGGATGTAGGAGTTGCTGAGGTAAGTACGATTAATTTACTGAAGTTAGGAGTGAGGGGATTTATACTAACACTAGAAGGACAATTCTCTACTGCTTTATAAATATTATACCCAGTATCATTAGCTCCCGCTGTCCATTCTAACACCGCAATTCCACCTGGCTGTGAGTTTATAACAGGTGGCGTTTGTGAAAAAATAAGGGCACTGTTCATAAGTGCCCCCCAGATAATTAGAAATGCTTTTTTCATACTATCCTCTGAAATCATCTTGAGTTTCGTAGTCTATAAAGTCCCTTGCTGCAATTTCTGCACCGTACATAACGCAGAGGGGTTCGTGTTCTCTCATGATTTTTAAACGAATATTTCCTTTTATTGGAAGGAATGTTCCTATATGTGGGCTGAATACTACTCTGGCTCCGAGGCGGACTTTACAATCTGGATCGTTATATGATTTACACTTTTCTCCCACTGAGACAACAACCCCACTAGTAGGAAGAGATTTTGACATCTCAGGAATTATAAGAATCCCACCTTTTCCTCCACAAGTAGAGCAAGTTTCTTCCTTATCTTTGCCTCCTTCTACAATGGATTTGGTTATAATTTTTCCAGTCCCACCGCAATCAGTACACTCATATCCACTCTTATAATGATCTATAAGCACAATAATCTTATCCTCAACAGCCTCAAGATTAATTCCAAGTGCGGTCAAATTAACTACATTATATCCATCATGGATGACTTCGCCCATTACTTACTCCTATTACTTTAAAATAAGTACTCCCACCTTGTTCAAAGGTGGTTACAAAACCAATCATCAATAATAAATTCAAAATTCGATCTAAAGTTTCAGGATTTACATTCCTATGTAGTTGTTGTAAAATATCCCTTCGAGAAGCAAACCCCCTTCGTTCTAGAAATAATTGAACTTTACCAGTTTGATCTGCTATATCAGAATCGCCTACTCCACGAAAAGCGCGGTCTAGAGAGTCGAGGACTCCTTTTACAGCATTTATAGAGTTAATCATACAAACTTCGTCTATAACCAAATCATCTCTCTCAGCGGCGCTGAATGTAATCGCTACCTTAAAAATATGAACGTGCATTCTACTCTTAAAGTACGCAACTACTTCTGAATCTGTCTCTACTGGAGTTGCTAATTCCTTAAATGCTTTTTCAAATCTCCATTTCGCAACGTCCGTGAAAGTAACTGGGCCTTTTAAGTTGGAGATGTGTTCTAAATCTTGCTCCAGCTTATCTTGAAGCAACCTTCCTCCTTTAATGTCATCAACACTTTTCGGCCACGGTAAGCGTTTAGAAGTGCTTTCCGCATACACGAAGAGTGTACGAGCAGTGAAACCACTATTAATAGCAGCAGTAGCATCTTTGTTGAGTTTTCTGATATACTCAGGAACGCAAGCTCCGATAAGGGATGTGCACATTCCTTTAATAAATGCACTTCCAGAATTTTTTGTGTCATATTCATATTCTCCTCTATCCCATGCTTCACATAAAAAAGGAAGCATCCAATCACTACTTGTTAATAAGATTGGTAATTCCAAAGATACGAGTGTAGCTGACGAATCTTTTCCAAGCACCAGAGAGCCATTTGCCGATATTTGTGCAGCAGCCGGAACACCATTAGCAAGCCTTTCAATAATTTTTGGAGCAGTAATTCTATCAGAGATAAGATTAATAAGTCCACTTGCACCATTTTGTGTTTTAGCTCTTTCATACGCATATCTTATAGATTCTCCTTTCCCAATTCCCGGTGGTGCGACTAATACTATATACTGATTCGGATAAATTGTGTATGTCCCATACTTTAGATAGACCTTATTCTTTAAAACCGAACTAACTACTGAAATAGCCGCCCAAACATGAAAATGCCTTGGACTCATAGAAATTTGATCTACTAAAGTCGCAAGATTTGTTATCCAATTTCCTTGAACCTGTCGAGCCATTGAGCATGACCTATTTACCTAATAATTTATATTTACTAATAAATTCTTCACATTCTTTCTTAATATCACACTGTATTTTATTTTGTATTCTAGCTGTCATTATATGTTTTGGGCTTTTCCGTATATGCTCTTTTCTTGTCAACAATTCAAGATGCTCAGGATTAACACAAATTCTAAGTTCGCATTCGTGATGAAGGTCATAGCCTTTAGGTTTTTTACCATTCAAGAATTCCCAAATCCATACATGGGCTTTATAATATTGATTATTGAAACTAAATTTTCCATAACCAGAAGTGGATGTTGATAATTTCCAGACCCAGCAGGGAGTTTTGTAACCTCTATCTTCTACCCTATACTGTTTGTGAAACCACTCCTGCATGTTCTTTAACGGTCGTGACATTAAGATTCTCCGTAAGTTTGTCTAAAGATTCTTTTATTCCTTCTTTAGAATGATTTTTTATTTTTTGTGTTTCTGCAAAATTAAAACCAATTTCAAATTCCACTGGAATGTTAATTGTGATTCCATTGTGGAATATTATATCTCTATTATAACTTTGTTCTATATGCACAAGTAATTCATATATGTCATCTATATTATATGGAATATCAAAACATAATGAGTCATGACATTCTTGCACTAGAAATCTTTTAGGCAAAGCTAGATTAGATTTAGTCTCCATATTAAATAGCGCAAATCCGTTATTATCTCCTACAACGGATTGTGGAATATATGAATATGCTTCATTAAGAATCGAATAATTAGAATCATTAGGTCTAAGTCCTAAGAACTGTCTTTCCCTACCAAAGGGAGTTTTTAGTATACGAGTTTTAAAAATTTCATTCTTAATATATTGATGAAAAATTAAATCAATCTCAGGTTCTAATTGATTGGCTTTGTCTAATAAAGCTTGACAAGCAGTTTCTGGAATTGAATGTCCCTCAGTTGCTAAACTCTCAGACATCCTCTTTCCTCTCATGCCATAATTATTAGCATGTCCCACTTTTTTCCCTAAATAGTATTCAATAGAGTCTTTCCATTCTTTCTCACTTCTTGTGCTTGCGCCAATATTAAAAATCCAAGACGCTCGTTTGATATGTCTATTGACTCCCTTTCGCATCTCTTCGAGAGCTGTATGATTTTCAGCCAAGGCGCTAACGGGCCATTCTTCCGCGGACTTCTGATCCACCATGAGGAAAATATTCCCAGGTCGCGCCACAAGGCATCTTCTAAAAACTTCGGAAACTTTTCCATGTTTCGGAAAGTTTTGAGCGTTGTTCCCGAATCCAAAAGTATGCTTTCTCGAAGAACGCCTTCCAGTAAGAGTACCTGCACAGTTGTAGTTGCTAAGATATAACAAGAGCCCGTCCGGCGATTGATACTGCAACGCACTGAGATAGGAGCTTTTGAGCTTACCCAATTCTCGTACTTTGAGAATAGCTCGTATTGCAGGATCACCCCCCACGTGTTTGAACTGGTTTTCAACAAGCATCTTTTGAAGAGCGAGTTCTCCGGTTGAGTAGTTTGACTCGTATTCTCCGCTAGTGTTTTTCTTAGTGATTTTTGGAACGTTATATCCGAGGGATTGAAGTTTTTGAAGTAGCGCCCTCTCTCCTTGTGTGGCATTTAGGTTTACCTCGCCTTCGCTATCATTTGAGTTTGCTGCTCCTATAAAGACATGTGAATTCCACTGTTGAGAAGCTATAGCTAGATTTTTTTGTATTTCTTGATCTACAAATATATTGGCTTCTATTAATCTATCCCTATCTAGATATACACCTCTATTGTCAATTTTATGATAAATTGCTTGTAAATGATGCAGGTATGTGTTTGTTATTTTACATTCCATCTTTTAAAATCCCCTGCAAAACCTGATTTATGTCTACCTTTGACTACACAATCTCTGATATTATCACTTTGTGTTCCCATAAATAAATGTTCAGGATTAAAACATTTTCGAATATCACATTTATGTAATACATTTAAGTTATCACTATACTCGTCTGATCTATATAGTTTCATACTTAATCTGTGTACAAAAATATGTCCTTGATCGTAATGAATTACACCATATCCTTTATTATTCAAATGTCCTGTAAATATCCAGCAGCCATTTGAATCTATTATACGCTTTTTTAATAAGCGTTTTTCGATCTTTTGTCTAATACTACGTGTCATCATGATTTAATTACTCATTTTGGAGTCTGTACACATCTCTTGTAAAGCTATATCTTGAGCTTGTTTTAGTTTCGCAGCTTCCATTCGCATTCTAATATCTTCTATATCAAACATCCCAAGTCTATTTTGCCATAATTGCATTAGGCCAATCATATCTCCACTTGTCATTCCATTAGATGCTGTACTGTGTCTTATATTGGTATCCTCAATTATGACAAGGATTCGTGCAGTAGGAAGGAGTTTGTGCATTTCATCTACGAATTTATTAGCATCTACAGATACTTTAATAATCCGATTATCCTCTTCGATTATTCCTTGCATTTCTCCTCCATATATTTAAAATATGCTTCGATTCTTTCTTCGTGGAAGTTTTCTATAAACTCAAGACCATCTTTCTTCTTCTGTAGGCATTTCATTCCAATAGCCGAATGACAGACAGGGCAAACCATATGGATAGCATTGGTTTGCAAAGTAGCTTCATAGATCAAACAAAGTTCTGCTGTTTTAACTCCAGCAGTACTCAATAAACCTACTAATCTACTCTGTGTCTGTACTACTGGATAATTCGCTACTAGAGTTATTAGCTCCAGTATTTGCCTTAGCCTTTGCCCTCTTAAGCTCTTTGAGCAAATCAATTTTTGCATTACGTTCGATGATAGCGGCTTCTCCACTTGCAATTGCTCGGATTGATTCTCTTGTAACGGCATGTCTGAAATTCCTTAAGTCGTAATTTTCATCTAAATCTGCACTGCTATAATCTTTAGGCATCAGCCTGAGAAAATGTGCTGCTTGTAAGAGTCGGAGTTGATGGGGACTCAGTTTATCTAATTTCGTCATAATAGATCCTATAAGAATGTCCACACTTTACACATACATATTTTTCACTTTCATAATTCCAAGGTTCATCTATTTCTTTGTATTCATGCTGACACTCTTCATTATTTTTCTCATCCTTTTCCATCAACTCTTCTCCCTTCATTTGGTACTACTTGTACAGCTCTATCGTCCCACAACTCTAGCATTCTATAGTCTTTTTCTGCCGTAACTACTAAAGAACACCCTAAATGTTTCATACACCAAGCTCTAATAAGCGTCTCCTGATTTCTCCAATCAGGACTTGAAAGAGCAACCCGCGCTGTAAAAATCCGGACTTCTTGATTTTCATTGATCCACTTTTTAACGCGGTGTACCATTTTTTCGATAGGTTTTCCTATAACATCTGGTTGAAATTCACCAGTCTGGAGTTCTGCTAAAGTACCGTCAAGATCAACTCCGATCCAGCCTTTTTTGTGCTCAGTCATATTAAATATGGCCTTTCTGCAAATTCTTTCTCCTGTTCTAAATATACTTCGTAGGTTACACAAACGTCTAAACAATTATAGCGCCGTAGTCCTTTCATATCTTTCAGGGACCAACGCTTGCCCTCATCTTTATAATAGGGTTCTCTAGTATATTGCCTTGTCATAAATTGGAGTTTATGACTTAACTCTGGCCAAAGAATGTGATGCCTTATAAGAGTATCCTTGATGTTCTCATGACAAATTCTAAATCCCAACGCTTCGATAAAACAGGTATCGAAATTAAAAAAGTTCTGGCCGAGTTGAGGAATTTCCCAGAAGATTTTGGACAAAGTTTTCCAGAGTTTGCAAGTATAAGATCTGGAGTCCCAGAAAAGGTTAAATGAAATGCCGTAGGTTGGGGAGTCAGCGATACCAATTGTGACAGGATAACCTGGATGCGGATAAAAGGCACTTTTGGTATTAGTATATACTGTCTCAATGTCCGTTGATAACAAAGAGGTGGAGTTTCCAAGAAATCTATTTTCGAGTATGTAAATAAGTTCTTCAAAAGAGAGTTCATATTTTAATTCCCTCATAGGTAAAGGTTGGAGATAACCATGTTTCTTGTAAAAGTCTAGCTCACTCTTTACCTTTCCTAAATCAATACTTGTCACGATGTCCCTCTCGGCCCAATTTGCAACAATGTAATCCGGTGCATAAGTAGGAAGTATATAATGAGGATAGCTAAGATTATCAGAACGTAAAAGAGAACCGCAATACTTGCTAATTTCACTTTCATCGGTATCTTCATCTTCATCCTCTCCTTTAGCACGGAGCTGAGGTAAGAGAACTTTGCCTGCTTCTTCGAGAACGATTATAAGAGGTGGTTTGTAATGATTTAAGTGATTTTCGACTATAGAAATAGCAGATGGCGTTTCTGGATCTGGTCTGCGAGCACATACATAATAATCTGTAATTCCAGCATCCTGCATCATTTTGTGGAAAGTATATCCATATCCGCCACTGAAGATAAATCCCTTCTCTTTATCTTGTGGATAGGGTCTTTCTGCTATAACCCAAACTGGGGCAGTAGGTGAGCCTCTTGGATTCAAGTCAGCCATCTTTAACAAATCCTATTCTTAATCTCATTAGATTCAAAATCTAAAAAACACGCATAATCTCCATACTCTTCAGCATGTACTCTGCATACATCCATAAAATCAAATGGATGCTCTGTACTAAAGTATAAGCGATGCAAGGCTTCGCCCTCACATCGCTTACCAGAAGAATCAACATAGGAACATTGATGAAGCATATTTCCTCTTTTATTCAGCACCTTTATATTTCTTCGCTGTCTTTTTACGATGCTTTGCTTTTCGATCTTCCGAAAGTCCTATTGCTATAGCTTGTTTGCGAGATTTTACTTTCGGCCCATGTTTCGATCCACTATGTAGCTTCCCCTTTTTGAACTCCTCCATCGTCTTTTTCATTCCCGGCATTTTCTTTCTCCTTTTCTATTGCATTAATATGATTCTCTATAGCTTCCCACACTCTTTCCATATGCGGCTCAGGTCTTGGCATCGTGGATGCTAGAGTTCTCGGTACTGCTCTATTTCTACACGCTTCTCCTCTAGGAGCGCCGCATAGAGGACATTGGATGGATTTCCAAATCGCTTCGTAATCTGGTCTGCTTGTCCAATTACTTAGAAGTATTTCCATTTAAATTCCTTTTGAAAAAATATTCCTACCCACCATATTTCAGATGGGTAGGATTGCTCAATGTGCGGAGCTAATTTGAATTCTTTGCCATATCATTTGCGTGTTGAATCTTTGGATACTTCTGTGCGCAATCAGGAATGCGGCAGATAAATTTCCTGATTGTGTTAAATGAGAATCCCTCTGCCGGAGGTCCAAGTTCCCATTCAGCTTCTTTGTTAATAAGTGGCCCGTTATATTTCCAAGTCTCTGGCTTACTCTCATCACCATCCCAACTTCCAGGGAGACTCAGTTTCCCATCAGGCTGTACTTCCATAGGAAGACCGAAAGAATGAGAAAAATCCTGAATGAAATTCTCAATCGAGGTATTCAAATTTGCAATTACTTTCCGTTCCTTTTCCCATTCTGGATGACCAATAATTACTGCATTTGCGTTTAGGTTAACAGAATTACCAGACTTCGCCATCTTCGGTTTGAATTCTACTAGTCGAACTCGATAAACTCCCGATGGTACTGGTTTGAAACCTTCCAATTTTTCTTGCGAGAAACTCATTTTAAATGGCATTTTCTATTTTCCTTTGATTTGATTTAATTTTGCTTTGTGTTTTTCAATCATTTGAGTTATATTTGGCACTTCTACAGAATCTAGTAGAAGTGTCGTTGCTGCGCTGGAGTCTTCGTTTATCTTAGTGTAAACTTTATACTCTCCAGAAAATTGATCTACGTCTATATAAAATACCTCATTAAAAAGTGCAAGAATCGTATCCCAAAATTGTGGATTGATAGTCTGTCTACCTGTATATGCTGTTTTACTTTCTGTAGATTCAGCCTTATCTTTCTCATCTCTCTGATGGAATACGAATATGACATTTCCGAGTTGGGAAAATTCATTAAAAATATAATCAGCATATCCCCTAGAGCCATTTATAGCATCCCAACCTTTAGGAATCCAAAATACTTTTCCTAAGCCTAGTTTAATATTTCTTCGTACATCTGAAGACTGACTCATTAATTCATTATCCATAGCTACTTTCATATAAGTTACTGAATCAAATATGAAAGAATCTGGAATCGGAAGTCCTTGTGCTTTTGCACTTTTGAAAGTAGAAAGATCACCTTCTATAGCTTTCATCGCTGTAGGACTAGTCTGAGTCAAATCGCGAAGAGTTTTTACCTTATACAATCTTCCTTTTGTAGCTTCACACATTCCTAGAGAAGCTGCTCTACCGTCAAAATCATAATGAAGAACATTCCCCGGAACTGTGGCAGCCATCCAGCTTTTTCCAGTTTTCGGTTTACCAACAATAGCAATGCGTAGGAATTTGGAAAGAGGATCTATAGAAGAAGCATCCTCTATTCCATCAATATAAGCAAATGGATCAGTTGTGTTCATAGTTTAATGGCTCACTTTATTTTTAGCTACGGTAAGAAGCTGATAATGTCCTTGACATAGGAAATCAACTTTATCAACTGCTTTTCCGTTTTTAAACGTTTTTGTTACTCTTCTATACTCCGGCTTCTTCGGGCATTGCATCTTATTTCCCGAATGAGCAAACTCTGCACACTTTATGCCAGATTCATTTAGTTCCTCTTGCAGAGTTAACTTTGTAATTACCGCATCGGACATTATCAGAACTCCTTTTATTTCAGATTTAATTCTAATTTAGATTATTCTCCCGGTGGTCCGATAATATAACCAGTTATAACCAAGGCCAGATGTACTGCATAGGCGAGTGCTATATCCCACATAAACATTTCCTCCTTTCTTTAAGGATTTACGGTTTCTTGACACTTCTTTATCTCCTCTTCCATTAATTTATTAACAGCACTTTCCTCCGAATCAACCTTTTCACAATCCCACATTCCATCTCGCTTGAATTCAGCATTTAAAATCTTGAACATAGATTCTTTAGAACCTTGTCTGTGAATTTGTTGTAGTGGGCACGTACTATAGCCAACGCAGGCTTGAGTATTCCACATTCTACTCATATCTGGATTTATTAGAAGTTGATAAATTCTACTTACGGTAGAAATTTGTCTCTTCTTATAATCCTCTATTTGTTCATCTGTTTTAAATAGTGCATACCTCTTAAACCTATCAGACATCTTTGTGTCTTTTGTACTATTTATTTGAAGGAAGTTCATCCAAATTTTATTGCAAGGCTTTCTATCTACATCTGGGAAATGTTTCAAAAGTTGCTGCGCTGCATATACATACCCAGTCATTCCTTCTTGGACTTCCCAATTAATTAGAGGATTCTTTCCTCTAAAATCTTTTTTCGTCTTATGATCCATCGGACCTATTTCATTACCATTGTCAACCAACAAATCAATTTTTCCACTAAGATACAAACGAAAAGGAGCAAAACTGTAAAGCTGATGATTAGATAATATTGGGACTTCTTTCTTTTTACCAAAATATAACTCAGCACCAATAACACGTATACGCTCATTATCAAGATTAAAATATTGTGCGTATTGAAGCATGAGCCCACAAAATCCAAAAAGCCCACCAAGTTTTTCATAATCACTTTTCCAAATGGGATGGTCTTTGTAGAATTCCATCTCCATTGTGTTCCAAATCTGCTTACAAATCTCTATCCCCCAGTATTGTAGATCGAACTTTTTAGCTTTACGTAGGAGATAGTATAATTCGACCATCTTATGCACGCACGTCCCAAGATCGAAATACCATACTCTACCTTTTCCGCTGTATCCGAGAACGAAGTAGGTCCAGAATTGTTCTTCACATTCTCGGAATGTTTGGAGCATGTGGTTATCTAGGTAAAATTCAATTACACCATCTTCCGGATTATATTGAATCCAGTGTAAATGTCCATACTTTTTTAATAGTTCTAATTGCATTTCTTTTTCTTTTGTTAAACTAATCATTTAGTGGCTACCTGCCTTTTCTATCCTACTGTTCCCCATGATATACGGGTTCTTAATGTAATTGTTAGTTCTCTTAATTTTAGAGCCATAAGCCCTGCTGCGCTATTTGCTACAATAGGAAAGTCAGTTCTTTCTAAAGCAAGATGGTGTCTTATGTGCGGTTGTATTACATCTGTTTTCGTTTTTGTATAGAAAACTGAATACTCATCATTCAATTTAATCTCATCAAATTCTTCCCTATTCATTTCACCTTCTTCAATGCCGCTAAAATTTGATCCGGACTCATACCACCCTTCATTAAACTCTGAAGTCCTGCTATGAGATTAACCTCACTGCCACTCTTCTCTCGTGGTTTAACTGTTCTGGTTTTCTTGACTGTAGTTTCAGTGCTAATAGTATTAAGATCATTCCCATTAGCATCACGAATAACAAACTTCTTCCCAGCATTTCTATGGAAATACTCAACTCTACGTTTGTCTCTTTCATTTATCATCCCCATGTATAGAGTTTGGTGATACTCTATTGCAAGAGAGAGTTCTTGATCGGACATTTCTGTGATTTTGCGCTGGTAGAAAAGCCAATCTAAGCCACTGAATTTTATAGATTTATATTTATGGATTTTTGTGGTGAGTTGATCTGTTTCGGGATTATATTTCTCTCTTGTAACAGATACATTTTGCGTTGTCATTTCTACATCTTTACAACAATCTTTGCAGTATTGTGGATCTACTCCTGAGGCGAAATGTGTACAGTAGGTAGATCCACAACGGCCACATTGATTAATTGGGATTTGATTACACAAATTAGCTTCCTTACATAAGAAGCATACTTTTGGAAACTCTAACGGTATAGGAGATTCTTCTTGTTCTATCTCAGACATTCTCAAATTCACCTTTCCAATCTAATTCTAATACCTGAGCAATCATTCGTAACATCTGAGGAATATCTTTATTCACATTAGGATCTGAACCTATTATTGAATGTGTTCCCCATTGCATCTGTACATCAAATAATACATCTACAGGAAACACAAACGTAATATACAAACATCCATCTGAATTTAATATCTTGACTTGGGCATTAAATCCAGCTTCTCTAAGCATTGAAGCTGCTTTGATTAATTTATCAGCAAACTCAGATTGCTCTCTTAAGGTTGCCATTTGTTCTCGCCTTCTTTTCTAATTCAAATCTACTCTTCGAGTAATAATTCCGTCCAGCGAAAAAATCCTCTAGCAGAATCTTTATCAGCAACGATTTATCCCCCGTTGCTTCTAATTTATCTGCTAGAGGTTTGGGAACTCTGCTTGCTACAACTTTAGTAATTGTACTCATAGGCGGGATTCTCTTAAAACTCTCGCTTTTAGCTTGAATGTGCCGTTGGGCAGGCACTAGATGGATGTTAACATGTTGATTCTAGGTGTGTCAAGCATGAAGTGTATACACTCTAAACCCCTCATTCTAAGGGCGTTACATGCGTTTTAAGCGCCTCCGACCCTTTGATGACCCCTCAGCACCTCGGAGAGCACTGAGGGGAAGAGTTTTTAGAGTTCACCGCATCATCTGAAAACTTTCTCTTATGAATTGATGCTGCGAAAGTATTTTAGCTATATCATCTAGTTGAACGAAAGATCCGTGTGCTCTCCTCACTTGTGAGTCTGTTGCTGTTTTAAAGAGGAAATCTCCTTTTCCAAGGAGGTTTTCCGCTCCATTCTCGTCAAGTATAACTCTAGAATCGACTCCCGTAGGGAGCTTGAAGCAGATACGAGTTGGGAAGTTAACTTTAATAGTCCCACTAACAACTCTGACGTCAGGACGTTGTGTTGCGGCGATGATATGGATTCCAACTGCACGGCTAATCTGAGCAAGTGTCTGCAATGATTCTGAAATGCGCGTTCGCTTAGTGTCTTTGTCTTCATTTTTCGCAAGTTCCTTATCTTGTCCGATAATATCGGCTAATTCATCTATAACTAGGATATAGTACGGAAGTGGAAGTCCGTATCCTAATTTATTATACTCTCGGATATTCCTCGCTATTCCTTTCATTAAATTTGTGCGTCTACGAACTTCGAGTTTTAGATTTTCCATTACTTTATAGAGATGTTCAATCTTATCTACCATCTCTTCTACATGATCTAACTGCGTCATTAAAGTAAGATCTAGTTGTTTTGTATCTACCAGTATTAGTTTTAGCTCATCCGGTGATTTAAGGACAGCCAAGGAACATAATAGCTGGTTAAGAAATACAGACTTACCACTACCAGTACTTCCACCGATAAGAACATGAGGCTGATCAATAAGATCAAGCGTGAAATTCTCCCCACGAGTTGTTTGTCCCATGATCAATGGGAGAGCAGCTTGTCTAGCTTCCTCAGAAGTTGCGAGCCAATACAACAACTTATCATAATTAATGATCTGCCGATCAAATCTTGGTACTGCAATAGAAATTTCATCACGCTCTCGTTTTATAAGGAGAGATTCAACACCTACTGAAAGTGCTAAATCCTCCGCCTTGCTCATAACTTTAGAAAGTATTGCATCAACTTGAGGTCGGAAGAAGTACGTATGTACTATAGGTCCTTCTTCCAACCTTGTATAAGATGCAACGAATCCTAAAGATATCAGCTTCATTGTAAGCATCTGTACATTCCGTAGATGCGTTGGATCTTCAGGAAGTTGGATGGGCATTCATCATCCTTTCAAGTTTTTCAAGTTCTTCTTTCTCTTCTTTATCCTTCTTGAGCATGTGTCCAAGTATATGAATGTAGCTAATATATTGCGCAAGATGGAAACTTATATGTGTAATTTGCATTAAAAATATCTCAGCAAATTCTTCAAATGTAAATTTTTTCTGTCCCTCTGCTACGGGAAAATCTTGATAGATTGTATAAAGAAACTCGTCCACTACCATATTCATAGCTTCAGCGTTTACAAATGCCTTACGAAGAAAGGCTAATTTTTCTTCTTTAGTAACAAGAGCGTAGAATTGTTTTCTACGCTCCTGAACTACATCTTTAGTATAAATGCCGAGGTCTTTTATAAACTTTTCCTGTTCTTCTTCGGACATTTTATACTTTGAATATGTATTGAAATCAAAATTACAGTCGTCGCTCATTTTAATTTACCCGCTTCCAAATCCTTACGGACTTGTTCATTCATAAGCGCGAGTCTTAGCTTTGGTGCTAGATACTTTAGGCCCTGTTTGAAATCCATCTTATTCCTATCAAACACGAGGAAGTATCCAGAAGTACGCTCAGCTAATTCTTGAAGCAGCTTATACTCTTTAGAAGCCTTCATTACATTAGTACTGTATTCTTCTTGAGCTTTCTTCTCCTGTTCTGTATAATGTGCTGGTGCATAGGCTTGCCAAATTAAAACAGTATCAACTGGAGTCTTTTCTTCTATTGCTCTTTTGATTGTATCTTCTTTATACGAAGTCTCATCATAATGATCTGGAGAACCATCAGAAAATACAATATATCTCGTTGCTTTTGGTTCAGCCAATTGTGCATGTTTCAAAGTCTCAAATAGCGGAGTCCCTCCTCCAGATGGAATTCCCCTAACAAGTACAGAAAGCGCAGGTAGATTAGTTGTGAGCTTTGTTAAATCAGTAAATCTATATTCCATTGGATGTACTGCTACAGAAGTTTGATTAGGGATACAATTTTTTAGAAGTTCAACTGTTCCTTCTTTTGCATCATCTAATTTAGTCCCTGCTTGTGTGGAACCCATAGAACCTGAGTCATCAAATATAACTCTCAGCCGCTCTAACATTGCTTCCGGCGGTGCCCACTGCTCGTTTTTTTTATCTTCCGTCCGTTTTGCAAGTGCGAGTTTTGCTTCTTCTTCGAGACGTTCTTTTTCCTTCGCGACGAGAGCTGAAAGTCCTGTTTTGGGTTTGGAAACTGGGTTGAAGGTCACTTCTTACTCCTTTCTTGTTCGTTTTTAAGTATTAGAAGCATCTTTGAAAATCCTAAAATCATCGTAGCTCTTTCGAGACGAGTCATCTTAGGAGAAAGACGTTCTACTGCGGTAACTAAGCGATTTAGAGAATGAGTGAAGGGTTTCATATCCTCTTTTCCCACGATACATCCATGTTAGCGGTTTCTTGTCTTAGCAGTTTCAAATATGGTTCACTGATAAACCATACATGCGTTTCAGGATTATAAGTCCTAACTGCTGTAGGTACGTGCTTTTTAATTAAACCAACGAACTCTTTTAAAAGCGCCATATCGAGAGAGTGTCCGTCTCGCGGTAGGGCTTTTAGAGAGCGGTGGTCGTATTCTACTATCAACATTTCTTCTTTATATCCTCCAATATTAATTTTCTAAGATAAGCAGATATATTATAGTTCTGTGCCTTAATTTGCAAATACTGCTCTTCTGTCAAGCGCACGTGAACTTTGAAATCTTTTCGCTTATTGATGGGAAGTATCGCTCTACCCATTAGAGGCCACCTGCCGAAATGTAATACTGATATAAATAATTAAGCTGACTCATCTTAGTCCCATCCCCATTATTCCTATCAGGATGATACTTCATTGCGGCTTTTCTGTACATTTTCTTAAGCTCAATTGGACTCATTGCTTTTAGATCAATAGCAGAATCTAGCATTTCCTCAAGCTGTTTCTTCACTACCGTAAGTGGCATTTCCGATCCAGCTACAGGTTGTGCGTTATTGTAGAAAAAATCCTCTGCTTTTGGAGCTTCCTTAGAAGCATCTTCTATGGATTCATAATCATTATCCCAAGATCCATCGAATCTTTGCTTTGGAGCTTTTTTCCCATATCCTCTTCCATGCTGAATAAATAAATCAAGCATTCCAACAGGATGCTCTATACAGGTAGTATCAGTAATCCAATTAGCAGCTTTCCACATGTCTCTAAGCGTATCATACTTGGCTTTAGGAAACGCCCAAGTCCAAGCACCAGTGCTGTGCTTTATCTGCTCTCGATCTGTAGGAGGAATTTGTTTGATAAATGTAGTCATCTTCTTTACGAGATCGAAATCTATATTTCCGGCTACATGCACATTAGCAGGAGAGGAGCTAAAAGCAAGCCTGATAATTTCAATCCCCGAAATGTTCATTACTTCGTAATGTATATACATAGTAGTTCCTTTTTGCTGACCTCCGTATCCTATTGGCAAGCCTGATAGAGTTTGATTCCAGAATGATTTGGAACTTTGCTGCGCTTGCTGCCTTAGCAGCGTAGTACAACGGTGACATAGATTTGTATAGTGGGGAATAGTTATGCCACATTTTTGACAATAATTTAAAATTGGCATTTTTTATATCCTCATTGAGCTTTCTTAATAAGAATAGCTTCAACTTAATGTCTCAGCCATATTGTTTTAATTCCTCTAAGAAAGCTCAATCAAGATATAAAGTACACAAAGGCTCCCTTTAAACTGAGAGCCTTTGTGCTTGTGGAAAACTTTCTTTCCACAATTAACCCCTTCTACTTTACTTGCCTTACTCGATTGAAGATGCCTGAAGTGCAGAAATCGCAGCTGCGATCTGCTTATCAGAATACCCAGCTCCACGAAGTGCACGAATCATCTTATCCGCAGGAGTCAAAGAACGCTTCTGAGTAGGTTCTTGCAGCCACTCTCTAGAATCAGCAACATCATCAGTTTGTGGATTCACGAAAGTCTGAGCTTCTGTATCGAAATCCAACAGAAACTTCATAGCTTTCTGATTGAACTTAGCAGCGATTCCCTTATTTGCAACAACAAGTGCTTCTTCAGGATCACCGATAATTTCAACAAATCCATCCATCGTACCAGCGCGATAGGATTTTACTACCTGAGTCTTTCCAAGTACAAATCCTTCATCTGTTAACTTCTTTGCGACTTCATCTTCCCTATCCGAATCAGCAGTTACCTGCCTCGCTGTAGGTTTATCCTTTCCTTCCTCAATTACCTTTCCCTTATCATCAAGCTTTACCCAAACTTGATACGTTACGTTATCAGTCTTAATAGCAAGATCAAGACTATTCTCAGTTACAGGTGCGGTTGTGCTCATACTAAGTTCCATTTTACCTTTCGTTTTTATTTAAAAGAGTAGCTTTATTTGCAAATAGAGCTAAACGTACTACTCTCATAACAGTCCCTTCGGGACGAATTAGGAGAGTTAGAGTTTAAACTCTCTTCACCCTATATTCTAACTACGCTGGTTATACATTAACGCCCCCGTTTTGTATAACTCAACCAATCGAATTATAGGGTGAAGAGAATCTAAAATCTATTGATTCTCTTTAAAATCAAAACTTAGGATGTTCTACTTCATATACTAGCTTTTGGATAACTGTTTGCAAGTTTTCAACTCTTTGTTCAAGTCTTTTAATTGTTGCTTTAAGTTCTGTTATTTCATCCTTAATGCCATTTGCTCGAATTTGATTCATTTCTTCTGACGTTACATTAAACATTTTAAATGCTCCTACTAAGGTTTGTCAAGCCCTTTTTAAGGCTTTCTTCAAATACTTTAGTCACTTCGGGCGAGAATGCCGTGGGTAATTGTGCAAAACAGTCTTGACATTCCCAGTACATTTGTGCTTGTCGAAGGCGAATTGGGCCGCGATACTTTCTAAGTAGTGTGCGTTTATGTGTGCAAAAGAATTTAATCATAATTCAACAAACTCCAATTCAAATGTATTTGGATTTGGAAGAATATCATGATCACAATCGAATACATTTGACATCCACGCACGTAATTCTTCCGGCATTTCTTTTGTTTCAAATCGTGTTCGTAGTCCTATACACAATTGAACATAATCATAATATGCGTGTACGTAGTCAAAATTCACATTAGCTTCTATAGCTGCTCTATCAGTAGCTATAGCTACCGGGCAGTTCTGACAATAGTCATCATATTTATCTTTAGTTGCTGCTCGTGCTACTATAATATCTTCTTCCGTGATTGTAATTGTCAGTTTCATTTGTGCCTCGTTTCTTCCTTATATATGAGCCAAGTAAAAGCACATATAAGCCAGAAGATTAGAATGTCGTTAAAATTAAAATCTATCATGTCTTTGATAGTGCATTACTGGTGCGTTTGAGTTTACTACACCTATCTGATGAAAGGTGTAAACTGGTACATGCAATGCTGCATGTAAGATCAAGCTCAATATATAAGCGTTGAACATTGTAATATCCTCCTTTCGGTACTCTAGCATCTCAAGTAAGTACATCAGCGGATTGCTTCTTACTTAAGAAATAACTGGGTAGAGTACCGAAAGCAGAATATTATTCTGCTTCTTCTTTTGGAAAGACATATCGACCACAAACAGGCCAATGTGCCATTCCTGTTGCTGTTCTAAAGTCCCAAAATGAGCAGGGAAAATTTGGTCTGATTAGGAAGGAAGTACTGTGTAATTTGAATTTGATAAATGGTTTTGGATGAATATCCATATCACTCTCCTTTCTTCACAAAATTCAAAATCCCACTTACATTCATGTGCTTTAAATTCTGCTGCTTCTGCTCTTGCTCGAAGAGGGGATTTTGCTGCTGCGCGTTCTCTAAAATCTGATTCCCCTCTTTTAACCGAGCATCTTCCGCATTTTCGCATTCTACGGAACAAAACATATATTTTGTTTGTGCAGTTGTTTCGTCACTGTTATATTGATTGAAACAGTGAAAACATTCAAGCGTTATGCTCATTTCCCATCCTCATCATAAAGATTAAGAATACTAATTTTCATCTCTCCTAAAAGCTGACAATCCGCCATTGATAACATATTCTTCAACGGCGTAATTGGCTTTGTTGCTTCTTTAAAGCAATCTTCATCTGTTATGATTTCAGATGCTTTAACCGATACTCTGCGATAATCTGCATCCTCACTCATTTTCCTACCTCTTCTGCTTTGTATAAAGCCAGCTTTCTATAAATCGTAGTTCTACTTACACCAAGCATTCTAGCAGTTTGAAGAACATCATTTCTATTCAGCTTTAGTAAAGATAGAATATAATGTTTTTCTATTTCACGCAGAGTAGGAATTGTAAATTGGTGATGACCGCAGCATGGGCAGATCATTTGATTTCCACTATTTCATAAGGAATATCAGCACCTGCTACAGCAAGCAAAAATTCTGCTTTACTTTCAGCAGCTTCTTTACTCTCGAAGTTACCTCTTGGTTTTCCATCTTTGTAAGGTAACATATGTTTTGGCATATATGGGTCGTACCATTGTATAGCAAACATCTCAATCCCTCGCATTCAGCGCTTTAAGTAGCGCTTCAGGTGTTATTGAATAAGGCGAAGTCTTTATTGCTTGATTCACCTCAACTATAGCTTGCGCTGTTTCTATAGGAGTTCCTTCTTTCACTCCCATAATGCCATTGTAATTCTCATCAATTCGAGCTTGTTCCTGTTCTTTAAGAGCAGCTAATCCTGCTATATATTTAGGATCATGTTTTAACTGCTCTGCTCTTTCTTTCTCTGCAAGCTCTTGTTGTTTTTCTTGCTTCTTTAAAGAGTACCGCTGATTCAATTGCGCCGTTGCGATACCCTGTTTAAAAACAAACTGCATTCCCTCAGCAAGAGATTTCTCAGCAGCTCTTGCAACTATAGCTTGCTTTACAGATTGCCTATACTTAGCAGCTTTAGCTTTCTCTGCTTTAGCTTTTTCAATCTTCTTCAATACTTTCTTTAATTGATCTTCAACAATCACCAACCTATGATAATGCATCCTAGCATTGGTATCATTTCTTCTAAGATACTTAAACTCATCAATCTCAGTTCTCACTAGAACTAGCGTTGAAAGAATACTCTCTTCACTTCCATTTCTCACTCTATCCATATAGAGTTTTATTCTTTCAATTCTTTGTTCCTTTACCTCTTCAATATCTATATCCATATTCTATATCCCTCTTTTGTGCGAGATGTATGGATATTATCCCCTTTGGGCATGGGGATTGTCAAGCCTTTTAAGGGGCTATAGAATCAACGAGATAGGCATACCCACGACACCCTGCCTCACAACACAGCAGGCATGTTTTCCCCTTGAGTCGCCTATCTCATTCATCCTACACCCTTTACCCCTCTTTTACGTCCCTACTGTATACCTTATTTCACCGCTTTTCTACTACGCTCTCTCAGGTTATTTCCCAGAGATTTCCTAGAGAAAGTACTTCTTAATTTTTTTTTTTTTTTTTTTT
>Ga0335083_10000716_pt1 | contig 48415 bp, 58 predicted proteins | sample Lox_Sample_42_FD_206716 | JGI IMG/M metagenome (GOLD analysis project Ga0335083, IMG submission 206716) | Soil microbial communities from Loxahatchee National Wildlife Refuge, Florida, United States - Lox_Sample_4.2 | ecosystem: Environmental > Terrestrial > Soil > Wetlands | place: USA...
TGACCATTACTACCAACACTAATGCAGATCAGGTACTCTCTGTGGGGGTTGACTTAACCTTCTATGATATGACTAAGGCCACGTTCCTTAATGGCCAAACAGTATCCGTTTCTTCCACAAATGGAAAATCCTTTACTGCGAGTTTTGTACATTCAGATTTTGGACCTATAGCAGAAAACGGAACCGCCGAAAGCGGAGCTACACTGATTCCTTCTGTGATAACCGGACCTAACAATTGGGTAACTGGTCCTCCTAATACCTATAACTTCCAGACGGGTACTCCTGTAAAGGGATATCCGATTATGAGTTCTAACTATCCTAATAACGGTGGTACATTCCAGAGCGATCTCGTACAAATTGATTTTCCTTCTGCCGGTATCTATCCTGCTGAAATTTGCTTGGGATACTGGTATCACTCCACGTCTGGTGGTTCTGGATACGTAGCTCCTACAGTGTCCCCGGCATGGCCTGCATACGCGGGTAATAACATACCTTCGTTCTATATGATCTACAGCCCTCCGGGAAGTAGCACCTACTACAACATCGTCCCAGAAGGGATAGCTACTAGCTCAGCCAATCCTCCCACATGGCCTGCGTTCCCAAGCACCATTGCGGATATGCAGTCTATAGCTCCTAATTATCCTATGGTTACCGAAGAATCGGGTAACTACACATGGTGGAATCTCGGTCCCGCTACTAGCTTTGGATGGACGGCTGCGACTAACTACACAACTAATACCTTTATCATAGACAGTAACTCTAACCGTGAAGTAGCATACGAACCGGGAATCTCTGGAAGTTCTGCTCCGGTATTCGCTACCACACTCTATGGTCTGGTTGCTGATTTAGCTCCGCTTGTCTGGATGAATAACGGACCCGCAGGTAGCTCTCCTTCCGGCACAGTCACTACCACACAAGGTGGATGGCTGTATGCGGTTGCTCTGGTAAACACGCTCGACAATACTGTATCGAATGCTAGTGTTGTATCTACCAGTACTGGAAACTTCTTTGGTGCTACTGGGGTGTTTGTATCTGGCGGTTTGCCTGCGGTTATTGATCCTCAAGTGGATTACGTAGCTATCTTCAGGACAGATGATGGTGGGGCAACCTATTATCTTATTCCTCCTCCATCTTCCGGAAATGGAAACAGCCCATATACCTTGCCGCTAAGTCAGTACTTATCCCAAGGTTTCACGGATACGACTCCGGATGCTAATCTCGATACCCTCCTTCAAGCCCCTCTGTTCCAACAGAATTCAGTACCTCGCACTGGTCTAATCAACTGTGCTTTTAAAGATAACCGTGTCTGGGGTAGTGTTGGTAATACAGTGTATTGGAGCACGGGACCCGATGTTCCAGTCGGTAATGGGTTTAATGCTTTCAGTCCTCTTAACTATGCGGAATTTCCTTCTCTGGTTAAACGGCTTGTCCCGCTCAATGCCGGTATGCTTGTCCTTACCGTTTCTGACGTGTACATCATAGCTGGCGAAGGTACCCCAAACAATCCTTATATCTCTCAGCCGTTGTTCCAGCGTATCGGTCTTCTAGACTACAACGCTGTAGCAGTCAATGGTTCTATTCTCTACATGCTTACTACAGATAAGCAGATAATGGAACTAAACGTTCACTCTGGTTTCTCTCAAGTGGGATGGCCTATCGCGGATATTATCGCAGCGGATTTCGATCCTACCAAAGCCTATCTTACTTGGCACGTTAACGGGAGTTTCGATCAATGCCTGTTTGCCGCAGATGGTTATTCAGGATGGTATCGCATGTCTCCCACAGCCGCTCCGGAATCGGGCAGTATTACGTGGAGTCTTAAAGCAAACATTGAGGGAGGATGCGGTGCAGTAGCTAGCGTTGAAACTTCACCCGGTAACATCCAGTTGTTACTAGCCCCTCCTCCTGAATTTTCTGGTCCTATTCTCGTAAGAGATTACACGACATGGGAGGATAATGGTCAACCCTACCCAGCAAACTTTATCCTTGGTAGTGTGGTGTTCGCGTATCCCGGCCAAGTAGGTGCTCCTGAATTTGTAACCACAGATTGTGTAAAAGTTCCGGGAAGCCGTCCAATATCTCTTGGAATTAGAATTGGAGAGATCGGCGGGCCTTTCGAAACCCTAAGCTTCTGGACTAACGATCCTCCTCAACTACCGCCTAGCGAAACCATTTACAATCAACGCTTTTACCTAAGCCAAACCAAACAAAACGTACTCTGCCGTCATGCTCAAGTATACGGTGAGTTTGCAGAAACAAACACCCCAGATGAACTATATACCCTTACGGTGTACGGGAGCTATCTTGTTGAAGGTTAAGGATTTATGAGAAATAGACCTCGCTTAACTCATTGTAAAAATGGTCACGAATTTACGCCAAGTAATACCTACGTATCCCCATCTGGAAAATACCGGACGTGTAGAATATGCACTAGGGAGAGATCAAAACGATGGGAGTTCGCCAATCCTGAGAAGGTAAAGCAGAACTACAGAAATCAGCTAGCAAAAGGCTCTCACGCTAAATCACGGCGTAAGTGGGAATCTAAAAATCCTTCTTACTACAGAAACAAACAATTAAAAAATTCTTATAAATTAACCGTAGAAGATTTTGATCGTATGTTAGAAGATCAAAAAGGTCTGTGCGGAATTTGTAAAGAACCTATGGCAAAAGCTTACGTAGACCATTGTCATGAGTCTGGAATTGTGCGGGAACTATTATGCTTTTCCTGTAACATTTCGTTAGGGCATTTCAAAGACAACATAGAAACTCTTAAATCTGCTATTGCCTATCTGGAGAAACACAATGCCAAGTATAGAAAGTTCTCTAGCTTCTAAATTCACAGGTTTCCACTTAACGGACGCTCCCGGTCTAAAAGCATCTCCTGTGGAAACACCGATTAGACGTAACCCGTTTCTTCGCTGTCCTATGCCTCCGTTAGCCCCCATCTCTGTAGATAACCTAGATCAGTATGATCTTCGCGGTATGATACCTCAATACAGGGCCTTGATCGGTAGTTAAAATGAGTAATCCAATATTTTTCCAAGTACAACTTACAGGCGGTAAATTCCAAGATAGCTCCGGGAAACCTCTATCCGCAGGATGGCTAGATTGGAAACTCAGTCACGATTCAAATATCTGTGTACTTGGAGGACCAACTGGATCGCAGATCATAGCGGGTATTACCGTAAAGGTATGTCTAGATCAAAACGGAAGCGCAATATCCGGTCAGTATATCTGGCCTAACGATCAACTCACTCCTTCAGGGAGTTACTATTCCGTTAAAGCATATAACGCACAGGGGTTAGAAGTATGGGCCGTTCCGCAAGTCTTCGAGATAGCGGGCTGCACATACGGACAATCCTTAGACCTAGGGACACTTCAGCCAGTGGAGCCGTAAAATGAATAGAGGAAGAAAAAGACAGACCCACTGTAAAAGAGGGCATGATTTATCTGATCCTACTTATGTTTACAATGGTAAACATGGTAGGCAATGTAAGGCTTGTAAAAGTTTATGGCATAGTAGAGCCATATCTTCGGAATCTAGAAGACTTCATATAAAGAATAATAAAAGAAAAAATTATTTGTATAGAACCTATAAACTATCCCGAGAAGATTTTTCAAGACTTCTAGAAAAACAAAATAATAAATGTGCCATTTGTTCGGAAGAATTGTCTAAAAAACCCTGTATAGATCACAATCATCTAACCGGCGAGATACGGGCTATTCTTTGTAACAGTTGTAATACTGCTATAGGACTATTCAAAGAAAACTCTTCCATCCTTAAAAAGGCTATCAAATATTTGGAGGAAGAAAATGCAAGACCTTCTATTGGTGTTTAGCTTTGTGAGTGAACATATTCACTTGGCAGGCTGGATGAGTTTTATTGCTCTTATATGGAAAATTTCACGGTTCTTTACGAAAGCAACATCAGCTATAGATAAACTAGAAGCTGTAGACAAAACGGTGACTGCGGTTGCCACTAACCATCTCCCTCATTTGGAAGAACACATGAAGGAGATAAATGAGACACTGAAAGGTGTCCGGCAGGATATCTTTACAGTCGTTCTGAGTAGACTAAAAGATGAATAACATTTGGGTACGTAATGCTCGGGAAGAAGACGCGAAAAATTTTACAGAATGGTTCGTTAAAATGCCGAGCTTTACTAAAGAAATTTTTGAGTTTCCGTCTACCTATATTCTCTGTGCATTCAACCCCAAGATACTTGCTTACGGGATTATAAGCTTTGGACAAGAGATACAGGTCATTAGCCGGGTAGTAGTCAATCCTGAAGCCACGACACTAGAACAAGCCGGGGCCAGCAAAGAGATAGTTAAATCCGTAATTACGATCAGCTATCTCAACGGGCAAAAAGAAATTTATTTCATGGGAGATAACGCGGGAACGAATCGAATCGCAGAACACGTATTCGAGCAAGTAGAATACAAAGACTACGAGCACGTTTTCGGATCATCTGATTATCCCGTATATCGCCTGAAATTAGAGGAATTAGAAAATGGCAAGCACACCAAGTAGCTTATTCGGCACCGGAAGTTCCAAAGGAGCTTCGGGAGCGGAGAATGCTATAGGCAATTCACAGTACGACTTTATGCAGACATTGCAGAGAGATTTTGGTACTACTTTTGCCGGTCAACAGAACATCCTCCAAGGTCTTACTAAAGCCGCGACTAATATCCTTCAGGCCGGTCCTAGTCAGTTTGGTTTCTCTGCCCCGGAAACAACTGCCCTTAAAACCATGGCTACTACTCAAGGTGCCGTTGCTACCCGCAATGCCATGACTGCCGCTGCTGAAGTTGCGGCTGCTCAAGGCGGGGGTGCAAATCTGCCCACAGGCGCGGCAGGCGCACGACAGGCCCAGATCGCGCAGGCTGGTGCAGAAGACACAAGCCAGAATTTGCTTGGTATTCAGGAAGCTGGATATCAGGCAGGAAGGCAGAATTACTACAATGCCGAAGACACTTTATCCAAAGCGGCATCTATCGAAAATCCCGCTGCGCTTGGTTCCGAGGCTAACACAGCCGGAACCAACGCATTCAATACTGCGTATAACATCCAGAAGCAGAATCAAGCCGCGAGTCCTTGGGGGCAAGTCGGAGGGCTAGTAGGCTCACTTGCCGGTACTGCTCTCAACATGATAGCCCCCGGAGCGGGTACTGCTCTTGGAGCAATAGGCAGTTTTGCTTCTCCCAAATTACCTAGTGGTCTTGGCGGGACGGCCCCACCTGTCGGAAGCATAGATACTTCTGGTCTCGATCCTTCTTTATCCAACTTAACTTCGGGTCTTTTCCCGCCTTCAAATTACAGCGCAATTTATAGTCCGTATGGACAAAGTTATTAAAATGATAAATCGTATAGAAGCGATATAATGTAAGTATGAGTTATACTTATACTTGCGCAGACTGTGGTTTGCTCAAGACCCTTAAAGCAAAGCCAATCCGACCTCATTCCGGAAAATGTAGTAGTTGTAGTAAGAAGTTTAAATACAGCGACACTAAAATATGCACCGCATGTAAAACACCTAAACCGCTAGAAAATTTTTATACAAGACCTAACGGCCAGCCTTTTCCTGAGTGTTCAAAATGTAATTCAAATCGGTCCCTCCGGTTTCAAACCGTTCATTCTGAAAAAACAAAAACGTACAAATCTTCTCCACGATATCTGGAGAAAGCGTATAAAAGAAATAAAGAACGAAGAGAAAGATTCCCTGAGATTGCTAGAAACTACCAAATGAAGTCCCATTACGGGATTACTTGGGATGAATATCAAAAAATTCTTCTCAATCAGAACGGGGTTTGTGCGGTTTGCGGGAATACTGAAACAAGATATATCAAAGGAAAACTCTGTCGTCTTTCTGTGGATCACGATCATTCGTGCTGTTCGGGTTATAAGTCCTGTGGTAAATGTATTAGAGGACTTTTGTGCAGCAAATGTAATACTGCTCTTGGACTATTAGAAGACGACCCAAAGGTTATAAGTACTCTGCATGAATACGTCAATAAACAGAATAGAGGCCATTGTTGACTCTATCGCCGCGCTCCATGAATTCCACAAACCGGATTCTGAAGCATATCAGCTTCGTAATCCTCTCCTCCTCAAAAGCTTTGCCGCACCCGGTAAGCACGACATTGATGAGAAAGGCCGTCGCAAGTTCGGAAGCTTTCTTGGCGGGTACAAATCCGCGTACTATGATGTTGAGCTAAAAGTAAAGGGCGGAAGTTCGACTGGCCTCAAGCCCACAGACAAATTAAAGAATCTTTTAGCTGTCTACGGCATCAAACAAGAGGCGGATCAACTGTCCGTTGTCTACTACCTCCGCAAAGCCCTCACCAACAAAGACCTAGATTTAACAACCCCGCTTTCTTATTTTACTGAGAAAAAGTAATGCCTGATATTGCTAGTGACGCTGGTAGCGTAAACGCCGTTTCTCCCAATCCGCCTCTGGTCCCCACTGCCCCGATGAATGATCTTCCTCAAGGTTTGAGTGAAGGACTGCAACCCCAGCAAACCGCTCCGGTACGAACATCTGAATTAGTCCCGGCCCCTCAAGCCCCCGTAGCTCCTGAGGCTGGTGCGCAACACGCGGTAGGGAAAGCTTTCGGGAAAATACTTTCTGGACTTAGTGGTGGCCACAATGAATATACAGTCGATCCTGCTACCGGGAAAACTGTGTCTACTTTCGTCAAGGACCCTCCGGGACAAACGTTCCGCAGTATCCTTGCGCTTGGGCTTATGGGCGGGCAAGGTATTGGTCCTAAGGAAGGTGAGTACACTTTCACACAGGGACTTCTCTCCGGTCTAGGCGGGGGTGTGCGCGAATCTCAGGAACGTAAAGACTTCCTCGATAACCAGCGCAGACAGCAGGCTCAGCTAGAGTACGCCAATCAGCTTAAGGCCGCGCAGGAAGAACGTGAGAAGAAAAAGCTGTCCATGGATGAGCAGTTGAATCAGGTAGCTATAGCCGATCATAACCAGAGACTTGCTCTTACCGCGCAGACTATGCATCAGCAGGCTGTTGAGTTTAATCAAAGACAGGGACAGATAGCTGCGGCTCCTTTTGTACAGAATTCACAAATGCTTGTCGATTCTGGTAAGCCGCTAGTTGAAGGGTATAAGTCCCTCAACATCGATCCTATTGCTACCGGACTAGATGAGGCAGGAGTAACAAAATACATTCAGGATCATCCCGGAGCTACTGCTAAAGAAATGGCTGTTCCTACTGGAACAAGGATTGAAATAGACCCTGATAGCGGAAGACAACACGTCACTACTCTCTATAGCGTGTATTCCGCTATGACAAAAGTCCCTCCGAGTTTACTACAGGAAATGGAAAAGGACGGGGCCGCGAATCCTAAAAGCACTCTTCATGCGGCTTATAAGGACCTTACTGCTTCTAAAGATGGTACAATCGATACCCGTAAGCTTCTCCCTATATATCGGGATATGACTAACTGGGAGAAACTTCAAGAAGCTAGTCTAGACCGTCGCGTAAAAGAATCTGAGATAGCAAGAAATAATATGTCCCTAAGTAAAGAGGGGTTAGAGATTCAGCTAGATAGGATGAAGTTGAAAGATGCGGAGAATACTAAAGAAGCTATTGAGTTGTATAATAGAAGCTTCGATCCTTCTACCGGACAATTCCGTCCTGATGTTATGGCTTCTCTAGAACCAAAATTACTTCCGGACGGAAAACCTGCTACAAAAGAAGATGCAGAGAAAATAAGACAACGTGATCTTCTCCTTGCTGCTATCAACGGACAAGCAGAATCAAGACTATCAGAACTTTATAAGAGCTATGGAAGCCAGATGAAGAAAGATCAATACGGAGCAATCGTATCTGACAATCCTGCGGTATCCGCAGAGTTTGAATACATACGCACTCTTAAGGAAGGCGCGAAACAACTTCTTAGACCAGAACAATTTGTTACCCAAAGGAATGCTTACAACGCACTTTCTCCGGGTGGAAAGAGAATCATAGAACATCTTAGGACCGCAGAACTTCCAGACCCAGTAGGACTTATGTCTGGTATGATTCAGTCCGGAGTATCCCCGCAAGATAGGCTCAATATATTTACAGCCCTCGGACTTACTCCTCCTACCGATGAGCAGATGAAACAAGCTCCTCCTTCGCCGCAAAGTAATGGGAATCCTATCCTTACGGGAAATCCCAAACTTAGTCCTTACGGAAATGCTGTTGTTAATATAGGAAGAGAAGTTATAGAAAACCCAACTCGGTACATTCCATAATTAAATGGCTGATAATCAAAATCCTTACGATTTCAGGGACATATATAATCCTAAGGCCAGCACTACTACTACTACTGCGCCTCCGGGACTTCCTGCGTCTGCACCGTCTAATCCCTACGATTTTTCTAAGATATATTCCCAACCAACTCTAAATACAGAAAACCCTAATCCCGCAAATCCGGGAAATCCGTATGATTTTAGGGCTGTATATAACAACACTCCAGCAGTTTCTCCGGAAGAAGATGATGAGTCAGACCGCTTTACCCAGATGGACCCCGGTGCGAACTGGCTGGAGAAGTCATGGACGATAGCAAATAAACCACTTACAGAAACTCTCTTCGGATGGGGCCACTATCGCCAAGGCGCAGGGGGAATAGAACGTTTCCTTGAGAAGACTGCTACAGGTCTAACAGCCCCTCTCAGCATAGCTGCCCTTGCCGCTTTTGCTCCCGCTGGTATTGCAGAGAGCGTAGCAGGTAACGTCCTTAAGGAAGGGCTTACAGAAGGTGCGGAATTCCTTGGGGGCGAAGCTATCAACGGAATAGAAGCTGCTGCTAAGGTGGAGACCTATGCCAAGGCTGTAAAGGCCGCAGAGCAGGCTCAGATTGCTGGTAGGTCCCTCAAGGCCGCTGTCCAAAGTGTGGGTATGGATAATCAGGAATTCATCAACTACGGTGAGTATCTGATGAACCAAGGACTGCATCCTAAGGACATGCTTTCAGAAGGTCTAATGCGCCGGGGTATCAGCCGTTCTCTTGCTGCTTCGGGTGTTATTGGGCCTAAGCAGGCTCTAAACGTAGCTAAAGGTGTAGAGAGTCTAGTTAACCTAGGATTCTCCATACAGGCCGTACAGGGGGCTATGTATGCCTATCCTCGTGCTCTTGATAAGCTAGCTGACGGGGATTATGACGGGGCTTCAGAAGCCATCCTAGAAGCGGGTGCGAATACAATCTTTGGTACTTTGGGGATTGCCCATACGTTTCACGGTATAGGTGATCTTCTTCCCGGAGTCAATGCCAAGAATCAGCTTCCCCTTACCGATGAGGTAGAAAACTTCAAACGTATCTTCGGACCTATGGAAGGTAAGATTGCGGACGATCAGTTTAAAATCGAAGCTCGTCGTAAGCAGCAAGCCGCAGCCATATTCAAAGTAGCGGGTCTTTCTCAGTACGCAGAAGCCTTGGAAAAGATTCCGTCTACAGATAAATACTCTTGGGGTAAAGAATTCGGCCAGCTAATGCGGAACCTTGTAGCAAACAAGGAACACCGTGAGGCACTAGCCCAGAAACAAATGGAATTCTTTGCTGCGCTTGATAACGGCATGAAGCCCGATCTTGCGTCACAGGAGATTGCTGCGCTCGGAGAAGGATTCAGTCTAGAAGATTGGATTAAGGCGCAAGGAAATATCCCTGTAGACGTAATGAAGAAGCGCACTCTTCAGAGTATTGCAGATGAGGAAGCGAATAACCTTCTCTACTCTAAGGATCAGCTTAATAAAACCATGGGTAAAATCCGTGGTTATGATGACGATATCAACACTCTCCACCAAGCCCTTAAGGACAGCAAGGGCCTTACCCCCGAAGAAACTAAAGCTATCCAATCAAAAATTGAGGATATGCAGAATCTCCGCAATGAGGCTCAGTTTAGTCTTCCCCGCCTGCGTGAGGAATTCCAGACTGCTTCTGATTGGGACCGGGCAAAGAAGAGATTCCAAGTATACGAAAACTGGAAAGCCAAAATCCAAGACGAGACCACCAAGAATCCAAACGATGCTCAGCTAGCCGTTGAGAACCGTCGCAGGATGGATGCGCTCGATTTCCGTATTGGTAGAGAATTCGAACACCTTTACAAGAAACAATATGACTTACTGAATCAAAGGCTTGACGAAGCTGCTAAGGGTATTGAACCCAAAGCCAACTTCGACAGAAACGCTCTAGACGAATTCAACAAGAAGGTTCGCGACATGGCGATATCTATCCACGATATCCCTATGATCGAAAAGGCTTTCCCGCATTTTCGTGGTGGAACCGGGGTTTCTCCTGATTTCGAAGTTCCCGAGGCTAATCGTGTTTGGCCTCCTAAGCCTCCTGAGCAAGATGCTCAATACATTAAAAATCGTATTGCTTCCTTAGAGACAAAGCTTCAAGAAGCTTCTGATGCTACAGATAAATACTATGACGATATCTATACCAAGAAGCCCCCTATCAACATTGCTGAAGAAGAAGCTCTAAAATACGCAGAGGATCAATTCAGGGAAAAGGGTGATAGATTTGCTACGGCTTCTGAGATGGAATCTATTCGTCAAGACCCTATCGGACACCTTGACCGAGACGATAGCATGAGCGCAAGAATCGATGCTAGGCTGCGCAAAGAAGGATACGCAAACTGGGAATGGTCAAGAGGATACCAGTATCGATTTGACAACGATCCTACCTACATTAAGCTTAATGAAAAAGCCGTAAAACTCGGTTTAGAGCAGGAACGTCTCAAGTACCTCGATGAACGAAATCTACCTTCTAATTATATAGGACAGGTACATCAGCTTCCAGATGGCAGTAAGGTATTATGGATTACAGGAGAGTCTCTTCGAAAGTTCAATCGCGCCATTAACAAGAGACAAGATGTTTGGGGATATCACATTCCTCGAAGTACGGTGGATTACGCTTTACGTAAGCTAGAATTACTTAAACACCCTGATATCCAGTTAATGGAATTGTTGAAGCAGGGACGTAATGCCGCAGGAGATATTACACTATCTCTTGTTCCCGGAGAGCACGGAGGAAAGTTAACCAGTAAGATCAATACCTTGCGTGAGGAATTAATCCATACATGGCAGGGAAGTTTAAGTGGAACGGTTGCTGATAACCATCTTACTAAGCCTCAATATGACCGTCTTCGCGCTATCCTTCCCAAAGCGGTTGCGGACCATCTTAAAAATCATCGCTATAAAATGTCGGACACTCCGTCTGTTATAGTAGAAGCTGCTGCTAAGATGATGGCTAAGAAGAACTTAGCCGATTTAGGAATTACCCCCGAAGAGGCTGCAAAGTTTCTTCATGAATATTTTACGGAGATTAGGAAAAACCACGGCGATAACGCTCTGGATAATCTGACACACATAACAAAATATGCCAAAGAACTCAAAGACAAATTCATCGCAAGCTACAGACAGCCTGAGCCAATTTCAGAACCACCCAGACCCGGAGAGGGTCAAGAACCTGTGGAAGCTGTGGGAGGAGAAGGGGGAGGCGGGCCTGCTGGCCCTCCTACAGGAGGAGGGGAAGGAGGAAGCCCCTACGACCCCGAGTGGAGAAAAAAATTCCCGCTAGAAGGCGGGGAGGCTTTCACCAAAGCATTTCCTATTCCCCAATGGCTGAATGCCCCACTCCATCCTTCCTTGCCGACTAACATCGAAGAGTTGGTAGAGAAGGCACGAGCCAAAGTCCATACTCCGGAACAGATAGAGTATGTCAAGAACTATATCAAAGCCCTTGCTAGGGTTGCGCGTCAAGACTTCACTCCTCAAGAGATGGAGATATATAAACAACTCCGTAAAGCCGATGATGACAACTGGGCAGTTGGATACAACAACGGAATCATCAAAAGCATAGTAGACGATCACGTCCACCACATCTGGGGTGAAGACGAGCGTAAGGGATATCCTGTTATCCAACGGGCCGGAAGTGGTGCGTTTGCAATCAATGCTTCGCAAGCCCGCCATCGTAGTTGGGCTACGGCTTTTGAGGGAATTATAAAAGGACGTAGGCTTGCCGTACACGATCCCTCTTCTATCATTGCCCACGATGCAAACAACATAGCCCAAGCCGCAGGACACCGTGGTTTGCTTGATACGCTTTTCAACTCCAAACTCAAAGCCCCGGATGGTAGACCGCTCGGGACATTTATGGGACAGGGAATCCGGGTTACTCCGGAAGATGGAACCCAAGCCAAGGAACTGATTAACCCCAATATCCTCCGTAAGATAGAGATGGATGAGCTAGAAATTCAACATCTCAAAGACGCGGGTTTACTAGATCGGTATCTCAAGGATGGAGAAATTGTAGATCGTACCGCTTACGTTAATCAGAACAATGTCCGGGAGTGGATTAAGTCTACCAAAGACAAGTTAGTCGATCTCATTAAGAAGAATCCCCTTCTCGGTGATCCTCGTAATCCTAGTGAGTATAACCCCAACAATCGCGCTCAACATGAAGCCGGTTGGGGACAAGCGGAGCTTTTTGCCAAACAACAGGCTGAAAAGATTGCGGCATACTTGGCCCATATTCTCCCTGAAGTCAGAGCCTCTTTCGAGAACGGTAAATACAAACCCGTTGATCTTTCAAACAAGCCTCTAGACATAAGCATGGGGAACCACCACACTTCTATTCTACATGGAGTAGAAACGCGGACCATTCTTCCTACCGAACTTGATAGATTGGAAAGATACCAACAGCGTAATGAAAACTATGCTCAAGGTCTGAATGGTAGAGGCACTGGACCCATGTCTCCCGCTGACGTTGCGCGTATGCTGTTCCAAGAACGCAGCCATCTCACGGATACTGAGTTGGGAAGATACCTTACCGAAATCCATGACAGGTTTGTGCCTCTGGATGAAAAGGGAAATTCCCGCTACCCCGGAATGTGGGATGCTAAAACTCTAGATACTGCTGTATACCATATCGCTCATGCTGCTTTGAATAAGGAGTATCCACAGCTAATTCAAGACCTTGATGATCTGAATTACGTAGACAAAAACTTCACTTCCCCTAACGACATTACCCGCAAGCTCCACGAAGCTGAAGCTATGAAACGGCTTCAGGATATCAATGATCGACAGCCTAAGAAGTATCTCTGGAATCCCAAGGGATACATTCCCATCGATCATCCCGCTTTCACAGACTGGAAGTGGATGGCTACTATGCCTGATAAAACTCCAGTCCTTGCTAGTTCTCACTTTGCCGTACATCCAGAGATATACGATTATCTTGTTAATCGTCTCGGATTAGAGCGGTCCAAGCTGAGAGAAAACAAAGGAATCGGTAAGGTAACTGCTCCTCTGCTCAAGGCGGGACAGTTCTTTAAGGGAGCTATCCTTAGCGGTTCCCCGTTCCACGTCATTCAGGAAATGCTTCGCGGAGTTATGCTTGGAATCAATCCTTTCATACGTCCGAATCCTATTGAGGATATCAACGAGCTTTTTCCTACGTCTCGCGGAAATCTACCTTTGCTGCGGTTGGGTATTGAGAACAGTCTGAATATCTATAACAATCGTTTCATGGCAGAAGATGCTGCCGTAGGCGTAGCTCAGCATGTCTACTTCGGAGACCTTATCCATAAGATTCCCGTAGTAAAGAACGCAGCTACAGGATACGAGCGGTATGCTAACCAGATTCATGACTTCCTGTTTAGCCGATACATACCGTCTCTTAAAGCCTCTGGTTTCAAAAGAATGTTTGAGAAGTATGCTGAAGCCCATCCGGACTGGTCTAACGACGCAGTGGCATACGCGGCTGCTCAGCACGTCAACAACGCTTTCGGCGGAATCAATTGGAGAGAGTTTGGTAGGTCGGCAACTACACAAGACTTATTCCATCTGGTAGCTTTGGCTCCGGATTGGCTTGAGTCTGAGATGCGATTTGCAGCCCAGCTATTCAACAACGTGGGTATCGGTCCTCTCAAATACAAACCAGACTCGGGGCGTAACTTTACCAGAGAACAAGTAGCCTACGTTGCCGGATTGGTTTGGGCTAGCGCACGTGTTCTGAATCTGCTCTATTCTGGCAATGCTCATTTTGAAACCCCATTCGGATTGGCCACTAAGGATAAGGATGGACGCGAGATAGAATTCTCTGTCCGTACCATGCCTACTGATATCCTGCACATGGCTTCCGATCCTATGGGATTCTTGAATGGGCGTATGTCTCCCCTTCTCCGCACAGAAGAAGAAGTCCGTACAGGTCGTAACCAATACGGACAGAAGCTCACTCCCGGCGAGAAATATGTGGACATGGTTTCTAACTTGATTCCTATCTGGGGCCAGCAGATTATCAAAGAAGCTAGCGGATTGTCTACCTCAGCAGACGTACCCGGATATGCTCAGATCGCAAGAGCGGGGGGATTCACATCTCAGGTATACCGCACCCCGGCACAGAAAACCGCTGCCAATCTCGCCGCAGAACGTAGCGAAGAAGGTAGCATGAACCCGGCCAAGATCGCACGTCACCGCTTGCTCTTGCAGCTAGAGGATGATATGCGAAGCAATCGTATCACCATACCCGATCTAGAACAGATGGTATCCTACGGTAACCTCCCTATTGCCGATGCCAAGGCTGTTATAAAGAACGTCCAAGAGACGGCAGGGCAGGACCCGGAAACCGCGAGGTTATACAGTCGTGTTAGTCGTCTGGACTTCCAAGGGGCTATGGCGGTCTGGGACGACGCTAACCAAGAAGAGAAAAAGGTCCTAGAAAAACTAATCCGGAAGAAAGCCGCTAGTTATCTCAAAAAGAGTATAACGGATTTCACTCCGGACGAAAGGGCTAAGGACCCTATGTTTAAACGAGCTAGACAGATAGCTCCGATACTAGAAGAAGCCCCCGCTCAGTAGCGGGGGTTTTCTTTTCTACATTTTTTACAAGGACGGTCGAGTACTCTTGTTATTGTTCCATCCTTTAATCCTGCTGGATCGGTCCACGTCATGCCGGGGCTTTTGATAATTGTGTGTCGGTAATGACCGCAGCTATATAGTCTCCTCAGGAGGCTCATCTTCCCCATCTCCATCCTGACCCAATGCCATCATCCAACCTCTCCACAAAGCTGCTTCTAGTTCAGGGTCCATCTCCTCTATGTTGTCTTTAACATCGTAAGGCTCGGAAGCTGCCCCGTTTTTAAATCTGTGGCAGTCTTTACACGGTCTTTGCACATAACGAATCTGGTCTTCTTGGCCGGGTTCGTTTATTTGTTTGTACTTGCAAGTCTCGTGGCCGCAAGAATATTTTAGCGTAATGGTTATCACAGATAGTCTCGATAAGAAAAGCTAGTGGCTCTCTCCTTCCGTACCATTGTAAGTTCTTCGCCTTTGGAATTGGTAAACTTTAGAATTCCTTTTTGAGCATCATAGGATTTCATATCTTTCAGCGTAAATTTTGTTTTACACCAATGTCCTTTAGGGTCTCCGTCTTCATCAAGGGCTAGCTCTGTGACGTAGTACTGGAAGGTTATAGATACTCCGTTAAAAGGATTTCCGTTCCATTCTCCTTCTTCTAACGTGGAATGTTGATCCATGTCTATTTCTGCGCCATCTGCAACAAGAGTTACTTTGTATGTTTCTTGGAATTCAAACGTGGGTTTGACATTAAGAAATTCCAACGACTGCGCAGGAGTCTCGCCGTAGCGATTCATCTCTTCGACCATGGCCTGAAGCATGTCGAAATTTATTTCATGAAACATTGTCACGATATTAAGAATTCCCTGAATGTTGGATTTATCCTTAAGATTGCGTTCGCAGTACTGTTCTATGAATTCTTTGCTTAGTCCCCGAAATTCCATAAAGTAGAAAAATCTTCCGGGACGATTCTTCAGATGCACGTCAATGCGATATTTATCGTTCGCCGTCATGAGATAGAGCTTATTTCCGCCATACACTCCATCAAGCATAGTCAGCAAAAATGGCTGGTGGTCTTTATCGTACACCTTCTCGAATTCGTCAAAGAACACGATTACCGGCTGGTGAATGCTGGCAAGAAACGTGTTGAACGAGTCTCCTACAAAAGGAGCATTAACCAACAACGTAGGCATACCTTCCTTAGCTGCCTTAGCGGATATCATTTTTGCTAGGAGCGTTTTACCACTGCCTTGCTCTCCCACCAGCAGTATACCCGTAGTATGAGGGCGATCCTTAAAGGTATTCAATATACGCTTGGCCTGAGATTCCGTATTACCGTATATGATTTTAGGAATGTCGAACGTATCTGTTGTTTCGAGGTAAAACCCGATCTGAGGATGCATAACATAGTTTCCCGCAGGCAAACGTTTATGAAGGTCCATCGTAGGGTCCGGTGTAATGGTATACACGTTCCCATGCTTGGCAAAATAAGTGGTTCCCGTTACGTTAGTTTCATTAGGTTGGCTGGTCATAAGTTCATTAACGACTTCCTCTGGTACTTTATGATTAGTATCGTCAGCGAAGAAACTACCCAACAAACTGCCTATAGCGGAAGCTGATTTTTTAGAAGGTGCGTATGCCATATTATTAGTATCTCACAATCTAGTTAATTTGTCAAGCCTGCTTAAATTTCTCAATTTGAGAATCTTTTCTTACGGCAATTCCAGCAGCCACCTTTTTTCATGCCTCCAAATCCGAATCTGCTTGTAGACACAAAACGGACCATAATCCCACATTCCGAACAGGTGTACAGTTTTTCATAGTGTTTCTTACCGTCTATAAATAGTTTTGCCGTCTTACTGCTTTTTATCCACACGTCGCCTCCTATCTGACGGGACAGATTCCGCCTTCGCATTCGAGTCCATCTACCATTCTACCCTCGCCCACGTCCTCAAAGTCGATGGGCTTTATTTTTGCAGATAGCTTTTCGTACTTCTCCCGGCTGATGGCTTCCTTGGGTGCTTGCTGAAACCCGTGATCCGAATGACAGAGGAAACTAATCGTCTTGATGTACTGTAGATTCTCTGCCAGCCATTGTTTAAGTTGGGGAATCTCTTCCCGTTTATAGTACACAGTAACCGATACTGACTGATCGGCCCAGTGCTTTTGCGCCATCTTCAATATGTCTAGCTGCTTCCATGTATTCCAATCCTCATCTGCAACAGGGAATCCATCGGGTGCTCGTTCATAGAAATCGACCACCATGGTATCCGGATTAGAAACTCCAAACTCTATCACAGGCTCCATATAATGGCCAGCCGCTCTTAGCTTAGGGATGAGTGGATCGTCCGCAGCAAAACGAACACGTTGGATGAAGTAGCGGGAGTAAGCAGCATGGATACCCTCGTATCCAGAGCAATCAAGCACCTTCGACATTGTACCGGAGGGCTTGATGACTGTAGTACGCTTACTCCTAGGGATTCCAAGTTCCTTAGAATATTTCTCATCCTCAGCTTGGATTGCAGCATAAGCGCGATCCAGTGTGTCGGGTCGGAATAACGGAGACACCAGACAGCCTGTAATACCGTTGCCAGTCCTACGGTTTCGTTTGATAACTTCATCTGATACCTTATGGTGGTAGTGTTCTAGGGTTACTCTCTTGGCGTATCTTTGCATGAGTCGGGCAGCTTCGGTAAATTCAGCTTCAGTTTCGGTATTGCATAAAGCGATTTCAGTGAGGTTACATGGCTCCCCGTTTTCGAGGGTAGCCTCAGCGCAAGGGTTAACTCCAATAGCTGTGTCGGGCTTAAGTTCTCCCATTCTGCCGTAACGTTGAATATTAGTTCTGTTAACGATTCCGAAAGGTTCTCCATGTTCATACGTTCTCCAAAATAGCGGGTGTAAGTCTTCTATGTCATCACAAACTACGCTATAGTTTGCCTTGCTGCGATGTGCTGGAATTTGTCCTAAGTCCCAGCGTTTTGCCTTTAGATACTCTTTATCCCAGCAATCTCCAATGATTATGATTGCGCTTCGGCGGATGTTTCCGGCGACAACCATGTGGCCGATAGCTGTAAGGATATCAGCCGCATCGATGGGTCGGATTGCGCGTCCGGCCCTTGGAACCAAGACTGAACATAACGTGCGAATGAATTCGATAAGAGGCAAGGGTCCGCTGCTGACACCCCCGAAACCGAGAATAGCCTCTCCTTTCCCCCTAAGACATACCGTGCTGTAAGTGAAACTACGGCCTGTGACAAAGAAGGATTCGAGGCATCTGGTGATAAGTTCGCACCATCCTTCTCGTGAATCAGGGACGATAAAGTCTGCGTCTTTCGTGGGTCTATGGAGAATGGTAACATCTTTTCGCACCTTCGGTAGTTTAGAAGTGAATTTATGTTCTACGCTTAATCCTACCCCTCCCCCAAGCATGAGGAGATCGCAGGCTATTACAAAGTTAGTCCAATCTTCTGCGGTTAAAAACCAGCAATTGTTAAGTGCGGCCCCGCCGACACGAGCATGAGCAGGAGCACCAGAGAACCAATAGCCTCTACCTGCTGGCCCTGCCTTACGTTCTCGGGCCAGTCTAATAAGCTCTTTGATTTCTGATTCGGGTACATTCTTACCGCGAACGTTCCCCCCGATAGCCCTCTCTACTGTTTGGTCCCAGTTTTCCAGAACCCCATTGTCTTTGCGACTGTATGTTCGTCTGTATACTACTGTTGCTAGATTGCTAAACGGTTTCATGTATTGCCTTAAAATATTCTGTTATTTTGATTAATTCTTCAAGTGTAGCATCATTCTTAATTCGGTTGGCTCTAAAAGAAATAACATGCACGTTTCCGACTACGTATCCTTTTTCCGGAACTATCCTGTCTACGGAAGGGCTGTTATCGGAATTCGTTCCTGATCCTGCGGAGCGAATTAATGGGATTCCTAGAATCGGACATACCTCTGGTATTTTAAGTTCCTCTTTGGGTAGGTCAAAAGGTACTCCCAATCTTCTCGCCCTAGCTCTCATATTAAACCACATGCTAGCCGTGGCTCGATCTTTCCATCTAACTAAAGATTTCTTTCTTACATAGTGGACTTTACAATATCCTCCCCTATCTATTCTACCTATATTATCACATCCATCCGTCTTACACATTTTTCCGGTGCTTCTAATAGGCTTGTCTAAAGAAATTCCTCTCAACACTCTCATGTAGTGAGTATCACAGTATCCACGACCTCCGCTTCTTTCCGGACGATCACAATTTACTAGCTTACAAGTAGAGTTAGGTTTATTCAAGGTCTGCTATTTTAATCCCCCTTCTATTTGCAACCAGACTTTGGGCAAGAACTTCAATAGTCAATTCTACCGGCCATTTTTTCTTTTTCTTTTTACTAAGTGTTGCTACGTACACAAATCGTATATGTAGCAATTCATGAACTAATGTTACTTCGATATCCCGTACACCTTTCATCTCGTCTGGTATGGTAAGGGGATCGAATATGGTAATATGGCTGTGTTCGTAGTTTGGGTCCATGCTGTTCTCCCCAAACCCTCTGCCCTTTTCCCATTTCTTCATCTCGGCAGAAATGGTCCAGTTCTGTAAGCGAAGCTGTGGTACCCAATAACTAAGATCGTTCTTTAGTTTTATGATCCTATGATTTACTTTTTTCATCTATGAGACGCATTCTTTCTATAATAAGTCTTTCTGTAAAAGCTAGTGCTCTCCAACTCATCTTCCCGGCATGGAGTACCCCGTCATCATCCATATCGTATCTCTCCATATAATGGCGTATAAGAGCATCTGATTCGTCGTAGGACTTTGATTTATCCCAATGAAGAGGCTGACCATTAAGGTGTTGTTTGTTACCGGCTACGCTGGCTTTGCTGACTTCGGCAAGAGCAAGAGGGAAGTAGTCTAACACGCCTGTTCCGATGGGGAGATTCTTTCTTTCTTTATAATCCCTTGGCAAGCTCATCTATAAACTCCTCAAAGTTATGAACGCGGATACCTATAGTTGCGTCTTGGTTATGTGAAGAATCCTGAAGGAATAATTTTACGGTCCCTAAGTGGTTGTTTATGTCTATGAGATTTTCTGGCTTGTCATCTAGAAAGATGTTCAATCCAAGTGCGGCTGCTATGGCCCCTTTGTGTTTGGTGATAATTACGGTAGGAAAATCTACCTGTAATGCTTCTAACCAGAACTGAGTCTGTACCTGTACGGGATCGCCTTTGGTCTCAATACGATTACTGATGAAGTATATTTCATGCCGTCTTGTCAGATGGCGAAGATTCGCAATCACTCCCGGCATAGGTCTAGGATACTTCTCGAACCAGTTTTCCGTGTTTTGAATTCGATTCCATATACGACTCTGTTCTTTCGTATTCATCCAGTTAGAGAAATCCCAATCAACAGGTTCGCCTAACATTTGCCTATCTAGAACCATAGCGGCTTCGTTTCTGAAAGCTCCTATGAAATCCGCAATACATCCGTCTATATCCAGCCCGATCTTTAATCTGCGTGTGTCTGACATGGCATTCCTTTGTATCCGTCTCGTAGGATTCCGGTTTTCTTGGTACCAAGAAACACGTAACTTTGGTAATCCAAAACTATGATCTCTCCGTAGGACCAATCGCTGTTGGCGCATAGAAGAGCTACGTACTCTTGCGCCGTTTCGAGCGCGGCTTGGATATCTTGACCAAGGACTTGGATGACTTCGGTTTCGTTGATGTAGACAAGATTTTGGTTTGTGCTGGCGATGCCGGAAGGCTTGTATTTTTTGATTGCAACTTTGTAGATATTTGAGAAGTCAGGTTCCATATTTTTACCGCCTGTATACGTTCCTTTTTGCAGTACTTATCTATCTCTTTATGCACAGTAAGAATAGAGCTATCGGAAGGCCAATAGATTTTGTAGGTAAGTTCTATTTTACCACACTTCTCTATGGCTTCAAACTGGTATAGAAATTTTCTTTTAAGTGGAAAAAGCTTAAGGTAAAAACTTATGTTCATATCCATCCGTATGGCATCCACAATTTTTACAAAGGACTACGACTGGTCTTATTTTGCCTTTGTTTACCTTATATTGCTTAGTAATCGAACAATTTCTACAATTAATTTTGACCTTATAGGTTACTGAAGAGGGGAATAGTTTTTGCCAAAACATTTTCTGTAATACCTCGCGAATTCTTTAGGGGTTCTGTCTGCTTTGAGATTGTTACACTCTTCGCAGGCGGGTACTAGATTTGCGGGGAGATTGGTGCCTCCCCGCGAGATTGGTATTTGGTGATCCACTGTAACGTTCCCGGCATGAAGCTTCTTACCGCAATACCGGCAACACCATTTGTAATACTCCACCCTGAGGTACCACTTATCGAGAGGGAACCGTCCGGGTTTGGCGAACTTTCTGTGAACTCTGTTACGCTTTCGCGGGAGTTTCTTCTGGGGAAGCTGCCGCTTTTTCTCTCGGCGCATTAGAATCTATTCTCGTAAAATTTCCTATCGTAGAATGGTACCCACTCCACCACAAACCTCGTGACGATACCGCGATCATCGAGTTTGATTTTAATGATTGAATACCCCACCATGGCTTGTAGTTTGCGCTTACGCATGAAGAGAGTCTGATCCTCTGCGCACCCTCCCTGTACGGTATAGACTTCTCGGGGGTACCCATAGTTGAACTTGTGGTAGTGTCCAGCCAATTCGATCCTAGGCTTGTCTCCCCCCTGATAACTCTCTACACGTTTCTGGTCGGTATAGCTAATGGCATAGCTCGATCCCCCTCCGGGATGGACTACCCTCATTGCTGAGCTACCTTCTCCGTATGTAAGCCTTACGTCTGCCTCTGCGTATCCTAGGTACTTAAGATCGTCCCTACCTTGGTCCTTGGCCCTCATTTCCATATAGCGACCGATCTCGATACCTTCACGCTGCTGATACCAGCCCTCGTGATCGTCACCAGCAACAAAGTAAGTGGTAATGTCTGGATAGCAGGGATGTTTATCAATCCAATAGTCTACTTGATTATCCATACCGGGAGCCGTAACTAGTTCTGTTTTGTTGAACTTAGCCTCCCCGTCTATGGGATTCCCGGCATCAAACGCTATGGTGATCCCCTCAGAGTGGAAATGTTTATATGCAGCCTCTTGCACATCCAACCTAGAGTGTTTGTTGCAGAGATGTTTATCTGTTACAAACCCAAACTTGAAAGTCCAAAAGTCATTGCTGCCCTGAAGCTCCAGATTACCCGGCTCTAGATGAATACCGTCCTTAAGATCGTAGTAGGTCTCTCCATTACGGACGTGCTCATAGATCATACTCCCTGTCTTTGCCATGTCGGTAATAGCAGAGTACACGTTTTTCGTAGAGGAGCCAAGAAGCTTAGCCAAAGCTTCTAAGGTAGTAGGACCCTTTTTCAATAGTCTACGAATCTCACTAGGGTCTATTGGCTGGTCTAAAACATCTTTAACTTTCATTATCTATACGTTTCCTGAATTCTTCTAGCGCGGTAAGCGATCCGTAATACACATTGCCCCCAAAGTATTCTCGGTGCAGCCCGAGCCGTCTAGAACTTTTAATAGTTGAGTGGGCAACATCGAACTTTGTAGATAGTTCGGCCACGGTATATACTTCATCCTGTGGGGAGGAAGCAAGGAATTTTAATATAGCATCTACCCCGGTGGAAAGAACTACCTCAGAAATTTTCATCGGTTTCCTCTACGGTACCTACTGTTGCGCACAAATCGTAGGGTAAATATTCCATTGTGTCTTCAACGGCTTCTTTAATGCCGTCCTCGTCTAATTCTTCTGTGTCATCATCGACCCGGATAAGTACTTTATAATATCTCATTCTCTGTCCTTATCTGTCCAATTACTAAACGTAATTCCTTTGACTATTTTTTGTTTTGAGACTTTCATTTAGTAGATGTGTCCAGCGATGAACCCACTAATAAACCCTGCGCCAAACCATTTAAGTCTGCTGAATATTCCCGAGATTTTAGCTTTCTTCAATTGGGCTTCATAAGACTTCTTCTGGTCCGCGTTTTCGGCTTTTAGTCCGGTGTTAAGTTGATTACATGAATTGACTTCATCTGTCAAGCCTGCGATCTGCTTCGTGTTGTTGGTGTTTATGAGTTGTTCAGACTTTAGTTGTGCCTGAAGCGATGGCACATCTTCTAGTTGCTGGGTTACTCCTACAGATTGATCGTGATTAAGTTGAACCCCCTGATCGTTACTCTGGACGTTCTTTTGGTTGGTTAGCTGCGCGATTCTATCGGCTAGCTGCTGATTGCTAAGTTGGGCATCTAAGGCTTGCTGCTTTGCTGCTTGCTGATACGCTGCCTGTGCTTGTGCGGCAAGTTGAGTATTCTGTGCCGTGACCTGCGTAATGATCTGCTGTGTGGTCTGCTTTAAATCGTCAAACTGTGCTTGGAGTTGTTTATTCACGTCCTTCTGATTGAGAAGGGTACTAGCAGTGCTGACTACTTCTTGGCTGGCCAGATCGTAATGCTTATCAAGCCAATGCCTTCCGATGTAGATAAGAGCACTCACGGCAATCACAATAATGATTAGCCTCTCGTGTTTCTGAATCCAAGTCTTTGTTTCAGTTATCGTCGTTGTCGGGTCCGTCATCTTCAAATCCTTGTCTTGGTCCCACCGCATCTAGCCAGTCGTAGTATTTTTGTAGATACTCTGCTGCCCTTATCATCTTCCGAGGATCGTCAAAGAATACTCTGATACCTCTGTTACACGGAAAACATATAATACCTCGGACACTCATGCGGCGTAATTTTTCTTTTACTTTTGCTCGGGCTAGCGGCTTAGTCTCCGCATATTCACAAAAATCCAGAAGGTGTCCGGGAATCGAATCGGGATAAGCAGCCCATCGTTTATTTCCAAGTTTCTTGGAGAGTATTTTCCAGTTCTGGATTTTATGGTCGTGGTCTACATGAAGAGAACGGGTTTTAGGAAGTGACCCGCATATTTTACATCCCCCGCCTTGCCGCACTATCTGTGTGTTGTATTCTTCCTCAGTAATGCCGTACTTTTTACGTAGCGATCTATCTCTAGCTGTAAGCTTACGTGTCATCAATCGTCCCCCGCAAACTCCACCTTAATGATTGTTTCTTGATTGCTGCTTATTTTGTCTTGCGCTTTGTGCATGGCTTCATTAGGGCTTCCGGCTTGAACCTCGAAGCTACGCTCTCCGTACTCTCCATCCTCTTCGTCTGAGAACGGAGTTTGAACCACAATCGTATACCACATTACTCAACCTCTATTACCGTAGTATCTTCCCGATAGCTCACTGTTCCTTGTAACTCAATCCAAGCTCGGGGGTTCTGCGGCTTAGCGGGGTTGAATACTGTAGTTGCAACCAGTCTTCCTTTGTATCTAATCTCTACTACTTCAGACATATTACACGACTTAGAAGTGTGCGCTGACCACACTCTTTTGTCTTTGCGTTGCATGTTAATCCGATTAAAATGAAGCTTTATCTTCACGGCTTCTTCTCCTTATAGAACGTAAACCTACCCGCTTGAGTGGTACGTTCTACCGCTCCACTATCTACCTTGCGGCGAAGCCAAGTCGGAAGGCTAGCTACTTCTCCGAAATACGTAGCCCCCTGAGTTAGGTCAACTACTTTGTTTTCAAGTATTTGGTCTAGATTCTCAAGAATTTTGTCGAAGTTCCTTGTCTGACCGGGATAGTAGTTGTTATTCATATCGTTCACGGTCATGGTGGGGAACTGGCATTCGTGATCTATGGGGGTAGTATGATCTCGGAATCCTCCCTTAAGCTGCCTGTTCTTAATGACTTGGAGAATGGTAGACATAGTTTGGTATACGTCTTCCCCGGCTTCTCGAAAAGCGGCGAGGGCTACTATGGCTTTCTCTAGGTCTTGAGGCACCACTCCAAATTCTTCCAGAGTACTCGTAAGGGAGGGGTCCCTAGAATCAGGCCATTGATAGTCCTCTTTACCGCCTCTTGTGCGCCAAGCCCGAATCAGGATCATGCACTTATTGAACGTCTCGAAGGTCACACCAAAACCTCTCGTGGTCCTTTTCCGTGGGGTGCCGTCTGCTGTTCGAATTGCTCCCTAGCCTTGCGTCGAGCGTAAGAGCTATAGCAATCCGCTGTACAGAAGGTTGACTTTGTGCCTTTGTAGTCTGTGACAATAACCAGTTTGCTGATATCGTCTATGTTGTGTTCGGCTTTGTCTTGGTCGTATTCAACTATCTTAGGATGAGTAACGAAGTCTTCTCCCACGGTTGAATTCTCGCACTTGTCATTGTCGCAGGTAACCTTAACACGAACCTTGGTTACTTTGATAGCCACCCCATAGGTGGGAGTGCCGTTGTCATCGATCTCTACTATGTTAGTTCCGGTTACTTCCCCTTCATGGAGTTGTCCGTACCGATCTGTGATTTGAGCATACTCTTTAACTTCAACGCTCATTAAAAGAATCCTTTCTTCTTACCTTCTGAACTTATGCTACAGCTTGCGCCTCTGAGGGTGTTTGCTCCGTTGATAAGATCGTCCACAGAAATTTCTTCTGTACCCCGCTCATACGCAAGCTGACCGGCAAGGATGTAAGTCTCTTGTAGCTGCGCGAAGCTTGAGCCTTCCGTTACATCAGAGGCAGGACCGAGAGCATCCGCGTTGAGGTACGGGGCCTTCTTCAGAAAGTACTTGATGCGGGTAGGATGATCTGGGTTATCAAAGAACACTACGCGATCAAACCGTCCGGGACGTTTGAGGATTGCCCTATCGAGAATCGTGGGTTCGTTTGCCGTAGCGATGGTTATCACTCCCTCTTGAGAAGTGAGTCCATCGAGACAGTTCAAGAGCGTGTGCATATTGAGGCGGGCTTGCGTCTCCCCGGTTTTAGGAAAGGCACGATCAAGGTCTTCAAGCACCACCACGCTAGGCCCATTTTTTTGAGCCGTTTCGAACATGGCTTCGAGAATGTTGTCCCCAATGTTTTTCGAGAACAAACGAATCTTATATGCGTTCATCTGAAGACTAGACAGGAGCACCTTGATAACGCTGGTTTTTCCATTTCCCGGAGGGCCATGGAATAAATACCCACGGCGAAAAGGAAGATTGTTTTTCAGGAACCAGTCTCTACGGGATATAAAGGCTTCTGAATCTTTCTTAACCAGAGTAAGAATCTCTTCATTCAGGACAAGGTTATCCCAAGTCTGGAACAATCCAGTGGCAGTAGTTGTGGCTGCGGCACCGGAGCTATTCGCATCATAGGTATAAATGCGATAGGATTTCTTGGGGAGACTGTAAATCTTAAAGAGATATTCCCGAAGCTTTACCACTTCATCCTTACGGATAATAGCGATATTCCAATAATCCGTAGAGTCCGATGCTGGGGAGCTATTAAAGCTTACACTGGTGAAGACGATCTTAAACCCTATATCGAGAGCCAACAGAGTGTTATTCATTGACCCCCTAACAACCTCTACGGCTGTTAGCTTTTGTCCCGCACGGTTCAATTCGAGTTTCTTGTGGAACTCTTCGGTAAGGAACTTTACCTGTTTAATCTCTTCCTTTACCGCGAATTCCCGGTTGGAGTTGAACTTGTGGTTTCTTTCCACAAGCATAGATACCGCTGCATCGAGCAGAACTCCTATCCCTTCATCGTCGGATTGGAAATTGAATACATCCCAATCCTCTCGCGACCCTCCGAGAAACCCATGGAGGGCGGGGGAATAGTGCTGAATGCTAAGTTCCAGACCGTCCTTTGGTGGGAGGAATTTGTTCTCCCACAGGCTTAGGCTTGGCTCGAATTTTTGATGTTTGGAATTTTCGATCACCGTGTTCTCCGTCTGGTCCGATATGGCACTGCGCACAAATGAATCTACTGTTGTCAACACTGTATTCTCCACCTTTACCTCTCGGTAATACTTCGTGCATGTGTCCAGTTTGTTCTGTAATTACTTTACCACAGAACTCACATTTAATCAAGCGATTTCTATGCCTTCTAGCCCGGTATATTACCTGTCTTCGTATAGCAGCAATGGATAATGCCCGGTCTAGCTGAAATACGTTCTCTTGATTGGGGTGCTTCCTCGCCAGTTTTACGTTCTTGAAAATCCTGATGGGTAAATCAGTATCAGGGTCTATCTCAACCCACACCTTCATGAATTGCTCCCTATGAATTCCCTAGCCCACCTAAGTACGATCTCCTTGGTCTGCTGCCAGTGAGGTATGTTGTTAGGAATGATAGGATCAATGGACTTAGCTAGCTCCATTGCATCTGTAATCTCGGAGCGTTCTGACTCATCGACAAAGAAACCGGAGATACTGAACCACTTTCCGTTCTCTGGCATCACGTTGTGAAGCTTGGCGTTTACTTCTGCATCAAGTCTTTCAGCAGTTGTAGATGGGTCTTTTGCGCTAGTAAGTATGTCGTCAGGAATAACCTGCTGTCCTGACTGCTCGATGTATTTAGAGAGTACTTTAGCTTTAGTAATACCGATATCAACAAGTTCCTCCTCGCCTAAAGACGGCATCAAGTTTCGAGTTGTAGTCATGTACACGTAAAGCTGGGATTTGCCTACATTGAATCTCTGCTCTATGGCCTCAAGGTAATCCCCGAAACTTTTGTGCTTGGTAAGAAGCCAGTATTTCTTTTGCCGCACTTTGTTGATGTACTGACTTAGACGAACAAAATTTTTATCTATCCCCTGTTTCTGTTCGTTGATTGTGAGTACGGTTTCCTCAATGTCCTGCTCAAGTTCAAGAGCTTCTTTCTTTTCTTCTTCAGTGAAGGCTTTCTCTATGATATTCAATGCGTCCATTTTGCCTGCTTAAATTTCTCAATTTGAGAAAAAGTTGTCCGAACCGGAGTCCAACATCAGTCCGACTACTGTTAGTACCCCCGCACATAACGCTGCGGAAATGAGTGCAAATATAAGTCCAATTTCTACAAACACATAGAAAAGAAATAGCACCGAGAGGAATAAAATCGAGTTGTATATTACTAATCTAAAAACCATATTACCATACCTTTAATTAAAAGTCAAATGGATTCTGCTCGGGCACCGTGGGTTCCTCTGTCTTAACGATTTCTCTGAAGGTAGCTATCTTCCCTAGAAAGAATAGCTTACAGAACGCGGAGCCTTTGCCCCTGCTACGTCCCTTCATACATCTGAATTGAACTTCTGGCGACAGGTTATCGGTTGTCTCCTCAGTGACGTTCTTGATAACATCCCTGTGGAGGTAGAAGACTACATCAGAATCAGAAACGATAGCTTCCGATCCCTTGGCGTCGTAGATATCAATAGGTCTTCCTTGTGTCTTTTGCCCCGGCTTCCTAGGCTGTCCGACTACAAAAAACTTTACTAAGAACCTTTGCGCCATTCGTTTGATACGCTGCATGGCTTGGCTCTGCGCTTTGATCTCATCCCGTTCGTTACGGCAAATGAAATGGATGTGATCTAGCACCACCACGGTAGCCCCAACTCGTCTGATTCCGGCTTCGATAAGATCGAGGACTTCACCAGAGCTATTAAGGTTAGGATTGTTACCGATATAATAACAACAGCTTTTAAGTTTTTTCGCCGCTTCGATTCGGTCATCTCGCCCTATCTCATTCCTTTCCTTGGCTAAAAGATTGGCTGTGACGATCTCGCCAATCTCGGCATCCTGCATCTCGGTCTGGTAATTCAGAACGATCTCATCATGTTTCCTTGCTGCGTTAAGGGTTTCCTGTAAGGTAAACTGTGTCTTGCCAGTACTAGTCTGAGTGGCTGAGATGTATATAACAGAACCGGGAAGAATGTTTGTCATCCTATCAATAGCTGAGATGCCGAACCTGAAGCGATCTGGACGATCCTCCGCTCGTTCCGAATCATCATGCATCAGGATATCCTGAATGCTTTTGACCCCCGGTATAGGATTGGCATAGGCATTAAGGGTTAAGCTATCTACCAGTTCTTTGAATTTTTCTATATCCCTCTCCGTGTGGGTTAGGAATGTCTGGTTTGCATCCTTCATTCCCTTCGGCCATACTAGCCTATAGGTCCGCTCCTGTAGCTCATTCCAGAGTTTAATCATTGCCGCTGTTCCTGATCCTCCGTCATTATCCCCGGCAAGGATAACTACAGACGCTCCCATCAACAAATCCCGTTGTTCGGGAGTAAGCTTAGCAGAGGAGCTAGGCAGGCTAACGCACCTATAACCTGCTTGTATCATTATGGCCTGATCGAAATGTCCTTCGACTACGTACAGCGGTTCTTCCCACGAGATAAAGTCTACGCCGAACAGAACCTTGTTATTCATCCCGGTTTTTCTAGCGAAGTCTTTACGGACCATTGACCGGGCTTCGATACATATTACTTGGTCCTTCTCCACTGCGGGAGTAATAATCCAGCCTTTGTCAGCAATGTCCGCGTGTTCGGAACGAATTTGTTTATTGAGACAGGTGAGACTAGGACAGTAACCGAAGTGTAGTTTTCTTGCTGTCTCGTAAGTGATGCCCCTCTCCGTAAACAGCCAGTTTTGTGCCTGAGGAGATTCGTAAAGAGCGATCTCAAATTTCGCGTAATCTTTAAGCGGATAGCTCTTAAGTTCCTGTTTTTCTTCAAGTTCTAGTTTAGTAAACACCGCATCAGATTTTTTCTTCGTCTCTTCCCAATCTCCCCCAGTAGCTTCCTCTACTAACTTCGTAGCTTTCTTGAATGTAATGTTATCGGCCTTTTCAATAAAGGCTATAGTATCCCCGCCAACCCCACACCCGAAACAATGAAATACAAAATCTCCGTTATTATCTTTTCCAACATTGAGAGAGGGATTATTGTCAGGATGAAATATACATTTAGCCCAGTAACTACCGTCTCTCTTTTGAAGTCCCGGAAGTCTAGCCGCATAAAGGCTCAATAGGGCCGGATGCCCCTTTATGTTTTGCATATAGTTTTCCCTGTTTTACCGCTTTTTTATGTTCTTCGGAGAGTGGTTTTCCTAAATGACTCTGCCGCATTTTTTCTTTGGTTTGTTCAGAAAATTTTCTACCTTTTCTGGTTTTACTCATCTTCCGGCAATCCGTAAGCGGTCGCTTTCTTCCGGTTAAACTTATGCTTATTTTTCTCTTATGTTCTTCGGTGAAGGGAGGGGGAATTTTTCCTTTTCGGTTATTACTCAATTTGATTCTAGTCTCTTCGGTGGGGGTCCCTCCTTCTCCTCCAAGAGTACAGTTATACCCATATTTTGGATCAAAAGATTTGAAAAATCTAATGAAATATTTTTCCGCATCGTCTAAATTATTAACAAGACTTAATACGCTTCTAGTTTCAAAATTGTGTTTTCCATATTTTCTTATAGCTCGGTATAAAGGAGTTTCCCGCGAATATCTTGCTCCTTTTATATGTCTATTCCAGCGTTCTTCTATTGTCTTGGTAGTTTTACCAATGTAATATTTACCATTTATTTTATTTATAATCATGTATATGAACATGGTATTTATCCTAGTTGCTTTGCGTATTCTATGAGAGCATCTTCTGCCTCATCTCTAGTGGAAAAAGGACCGTGATAATCTGCCCAAGTTTCGTCCCAGAAATACCATCCGGGAAGTTCAAAAGGACCGTCTTTATACCCTCCAATAGGTCCTCCCATATGTGGGAATACCGGATCACAAAGTACCATCTTCTTCCTCCTCTGTCTCTGATTCTATGACTGCGGTTTTTGCAAGCTCTACCGCTTGTGCTACGGCTTTAGCCTGCTCTATTGCCTGCTGCTCTTTCATCTTAATGGTGTGTATTCTTACCGCTGCTTGTTGTAAGAATTCCCGTGCTGCCCACTGTATTCCTTTTTCGTCTGTCCCTTGCCAGAACTCCGCAAAGGCTTGGCTTACTGTGTTGAGACCGTGTTCCTTTAGAAGCACAGCTAGGCGCACCCTATACTCTCCGGTAAAGAAGACTTTGTTATCGGTAAGCAGAGCTACGCCTTTTTCCATCTTGTCTAGGAGGGGATTAGAAACAAACGGCTTGGCAGATACTATACGCTGCCCCACATTCTTAAAGAACGTATCCATCGGCCTGCGTCCCATGAAGTTGCCTGCCATGGATTCTGCCCACTCGTAGAAGCTATCAAGTATAGAATCGTGTCCATACTGCTCTATGGCTTCTTTAAGCTGCTTCTTCCATTCTTTATATGGTTCGCAGATTCCGAAAAATTCTTTAGCGATATCCTCTAGGTTGAATTCAATAGCCAGTCCGTTGCCTTTATACCGATTTCCACTTACTGGAATTGGAGGAGCTATAGGTTTTAATGCCTCTGTCGGGACATTCGGTTTCGGAGGAACTATTTCTGCCAACTTAGTTTTAATCCAACCCGCAGCGATAAGAGCTTCTAAAACAAGTTTGCCTTTCTCTGTCAAGGACTCTATAATGATTTCCATTAGAACACCCCATCGATCTTAACCAAAGTTTGTTTTACCAACTGCGTATCCCCGATGCATAGTCCTAAGCATTCGCAATTTTGACACACGTTGTTTGGGAATCTTACACCGGGCTTTTTGGGAAAGAAATTATTCCGGCTTGCGTCAGCAATCTCCATACTTTCATGGGTTGCCACCATTCGGGCTTCTTGCATATCTTCAGGAGATATGACGGCGGGAAGGAATTGTATGCGTTGTTTGGTTACTTCGTTCCTATCGAAAGTTATTGCTTTAGCATAATACTCAGTAAAGAGGGATTCCTTGGCTTCTTTGGCTCCCTTCCCTTTGATAGCTTTCTTGCGGGAGGAATATTCATCGTAATCTGATTTTGTTAATACTACCACAGTGTACGTGCTGTTGTCAAATGCTATATACTTCTTACCGACTTTGGGTCCTTTGAGAACTGTTATCCAGTCCCCCGCTTCTATCGCGGAGAAATTTTTAACCAGTACGAGAAAGGCCACAGTAGGAATACCAAACACCCAAGCATAATCCCTAAGTTGATCGTCAAGTGCCGCAAGGCGAGGGTCAGTAAAATAAGGGTAAGAGCTAGTTTTGATATCCACAATAAAATCCCTAGTGGTTCCTTCTGGCCCACGGGGTAGTAAAGGGTGATTATTGTCGGCAGTACATAACATATCCACCTTAGAAGTGTATTGAAGACCAGTATAAGGGGAACTTTCAGAAGCATTAAACAAGTCAACACGTTTCTCCACCTGAAACTTAGCATTGGTTATGGGGTAGTCTTGGACAGTAGATTCATACAACCCCAGTAGTTCTGTCCCCATCTGGTAATGGTCGTTCCAGTTTCCCGATTTTTCTGAGTATTGAACGCTATCGTCGTCTTTATATTGAAACCAGAGAGTTTTGAATTCGTCTATCCCGCTTCCGGGTTCGAAGGCTTTGTTATGGTGGAATTGAATGGCCGATTCCACGGCTTTACCAAAGAATGTAGAAACCCTATCCTCCCGGCTTTGCCATCCTTGTATGCGCTTGTAGAAATATTTTTTCGGGCATCCCCAATCTGCACCTCCCGAGTGGCTGTGCGCTTTCACCTCGCGCCCGATCACGTTTCTGTATAAATAGGCCACTCTAGTCCTCCTTTCTATATAACAAAGTCTGAGCAGGAGGGTTCTCTAAATATTCAGCAGCTTTTCTAAGAACATCAGGATTATCCTTAGCATTGCCTAATATCACGTTGCAACTAAAACACAACAACCCTCTAACACTTTTCGAAGCATGGCAATGGTCTATTAATAGCTTTTGTCGTAGAGAATCCGCTTCTTTCCTCCCACAAATAGCACACGTATTGTTTTGGCTTGATTGAAGTATATAGAAATCACTTTCCTGCAATCCGTACAAACGCATCAACGCACGTCTCCACTTTTGCGGTTTATACTTTTCTTTATTCTTATTCAATGATTTTCTTACAATTTTTCTGGACCTTTCCGGGTCCCGGTCTCTGTAATCTTTCTTTAGCTGAAGTACTCTGTCTCTGTTTTCTATTCGCCATTTTTTATGAGATTTTCTTACTCTCTCTTTATTATTTCTCTTCCATTCAGACGATTGGATACCGCAACACGAACGACACCTAGTGTTTCTTCCATCCTTGTTTTTCCGGACCAAACAAAAATCTTCTAGGTCCCTATTCTTTAGACACTTGGTACAAATCTTTTTCAATTATCTCTTCCCTCAAGAAAGGTTGTAAAAACCGGCTAGGAGTGTTGTGGTAGCTTATGTGCAAAACATCTCGTGCCCGACTAATTGCTACAAAGAAACAACACTTTTCTCCGTTTAGGTCGTCAACAGCCTTGGCGTGAGGAAGAATTCCTTCATTACACGATACTAAGAAAACGTTTTTGTATTCACGACCCTTGACTTGATGAATCGTACTAAGGCACAATCCTTTTCTCTGTTTGGTAGCGTAGCTCAGCTTACGCAGGAATTCTACAAAGTCTGCCGGGGTGCCGTGCTTCTTGGCTGCCCTTGTGAGTTCTTTAAGGTTCTCTATAGGGTTCCTGTCCGGATTGATATTATCTTCGTCCTTGTAATGGTCTAAAGCCTTTAGATGCTGTATCAGATAGAGTACCGCTTCGTTAGCGGACACATGCCTCAAATGAAAAGACTGTCTAAGGAAGTCCTTGAATAGTGACAACTCCGGAACATGGCCCACGGCCTCGTAAGCTGTAAGGCCATGCTTGGTCATCGTCTTCAGTCTCTCTATTACCTTCTTCTTACTGACGTACTTGGTAGGACCGAATGGGCTCCGGATCGCACCATAGATGGCCACCTCTGTAGGAGCTACCACGCATCGCAGATAATAGAGAACATTTTGAACCTCGGCAGATTCCCAGAATCCGGAATCTCCCAGCAAGTGGTACTGTACCCCAAGTTCTAAGCAAGCCTCTTCAAATGGTCTAAGAGCTAGGTTCGTTCGAGCTAGGACTGCTGTTTCTTCCGCCACATATGACCGTGCCTTCAATACAACTTCCTCCGCTTCTCGTAGTTCGTTGCTGTACGGAGTAGTAGATATTGTACCTAATCCTTCCCTGATAGCTTTGAACTGGGTCGCTAGGCTCGGATACGGGTACGCCTTCTTGCCCGCCTCCACTATCGCCGGGAGACTCCGATAGTTGTTGCCCAGAACTAATGTTTGTGTCCCCGGAAACATCGCTTCCATGTTTAGAAGATGGTAAGCTGCGCCTCCACGGAAACCGTATAGAGCCTGCCCGCTGTCTCCAACGCATAACAAGTTCTTGTATTTTTCTGTAAGTAATTGAAGTAGCCTCCAATCCAATTCGCAGGCATCTTGCGCTTCGTCCTGCATCACGTAGTCATACTGCCATTGCAGTCTGATATCTATCCGGGTTTCTAGTATCTCGACCATGAAGTAAATCAGATCATCGAAGTCTAGAATACCCTGCTTTTTCAAGAGATTCTGATATCGTTTGTACCCCACGGCGTAATCCAGCTTCTTGCCGGTACGCTCCGCATGGGCCACTGCTTCCACAGGAGACACCCTGTTTCTCTTTTGCAGACTAACCCAACTAGTGAAAGCCCTGAAGTTAATCGTGTCTCCGATGGCATCAAACACTGCTCTTGCTGATAGTCCTTCTTCGGCAAGAGGATTATCCGCTAAATGGAAAGGAAAGGCATCGGGGTGTTGAAAAGCGAACTTGAGAGCCAAACTATGGAGAGTACTAAAAGAACTATTGCTGACACTAGGAAACAACTTAGCAGAACGGTCTCGAAGATTCTTTGCCGCTTCGGAAGTGAAGGTGACACAAATAATTCTCTTAGCCCCATCATAAAGCCTTCCTGTCCTATGGAGCAGAACCGTGCTTTTTCCACTACCTGCCCCAGCTAATACTGCGTAATATCCCTCGTTAAGATTGACTACTCTCTCTTGATCGTCATCCAGTCTCACTCTGTCTCCCAGCGAATAAAGGTAGGATTAGTTCTTGAAAAATCTTCCATGAAGTCGGCCAAGTTCTGTATGCCGGGGTGTTCGTTATCTTCGTCACTTTTACTATTCCAATAAACAGACCCTCCTCTGTCACACGCTCCTGCGTGAAATATCTCATGCCAAAGGGTATTTCTCAAATCCTGAGTTTCTTGTGGATCGTACACTATTATCTTCTTATCGCAATACGTCATGCCCATTGCGCCCCTATCCTTAAGCTCTTTTTCGAAATCAGGAACTACCGCTCCAGACCAAATAGTCCAACGCTCTCCGCGAATGTTGAGCGCAAAAGGAGAAGGTATGGGTTCTGGTCCTAGAGGAGGAGATATCTTGAGAGAATATACAGGAAAAGAAGGGTCTGCATTTAGCGTACAGACCCCATAAGTTCCCGCAATACTAAGCAACGCAGTGATTATAATTGCTAGAATAGTTTTCATATTCTCCTTAGAAAGGTGCTTTGTCGTCGTCGTCCGGATAATCCAGTACTTCCACTCTATCCGCTATCACCTTGAGTCGTGATTTCTTTTCTCCGTTTGCCTCCCATGTATCCTCACGGAGACGGCCCACTATCGCTGCCCTTTTTCCCTTCGAGAGAAGCTTTCCAACCACTTCTGCGGTCTTGTCCCACGCTTCAACATAAACCCAACTGGTATTCTTCTTACCGCCATAGAAATCATCTACGGCAAGAGAAAACCCTACCACTGATTTACTATCGCTTATTTGACGTACCTCTGGGTCCTTACCCATCCGTCCACTAATTACAACTTGATTTAAGCTCATTTGTTATCCTTTTTGTAAGCTATTGTTATGGCTAATGCGTTCAAACATAGTACGATGAGATTGAATACGTGTCCCAGCAAAACGAAGGGAAGATTAGCCACCAAACAACCCACATTAAGCCAGAATATTCTAGATTGATTTTTTAGATTCATGCTTTCAGAAGTACCTTAATAGCCTCTTCTCCTCCGCTTACCGCCTCTTCTATTTTCTTCATAGTTTCCTCCCACTTAGAAGCCGGAACATCTTTTGATTTCTTACCATCATGCTGCCGTTCAAGGAAGAGACTAAGCTTACGACGATTGATGGGTCCTTTAGAAAGTTCTCCAAGCCTCTCCTGAATTTCTTTATTACGCTCCTCCGTAAGAGGGACAAAATTCTCCATCTCTATAGCGGTTTTCCGTAGATCAGGATCGAGAGTAGGAGTGGGTTTGTTTACTGGAGTGTCGTCGTACATCTGTACGGGAAGATCATCTACGACTTCGGCTTTCTTGAGTTCATCGACAGAAGCCATCGCATCGATGACACCGATACCCATCAGGCCAAGAGCACGGCCTACAGCGGAAGTACAGGCATTTTCAAGCGCAGCCATCTTGTTGATGTAGCCGTCACCGACCACAGCCTGTGAATAATCAGAAAATTTTCGGTAGGGAATTGTAACATCAGGGAGTACCGTAGCTTTTACGATAATCCATTTTGAATCAACAGGAGAGACAAGTTGAGTCTCAATCGATCCGTTGGGGTATGTATCGTTGAAGTAAAGAATACGCTCGTTAACAACCGTGTATTCTTTTCCTTTTATATTTACTGTAGGAAGTTTAGGATGACGCATAGTTTCCCTTTAATTTAAGTATGTTAATAGATTACCACAATTTTAGCTATTTGTCAAGTACAAAGCAGCTTCTATTTTTTCTATCCACGGTTTGTCGCATCCCTCTTGAGCACGACAATATACTCCAAGTGTAATAGATTCAGATAGATGCCCGATTCGGTATCCCACGATGCGTTCCGGCACCTGAAGATTCAAAATAAGTTCGGTCACATTACCCCGCCTAAAAGCATGAAACGCTTTGTATTTAACCCCAGCGTTCTTACATACCTGTTGCAATTCGTAGGTGAGAGTCTGGGGCCACAGTGGTCTTTTGTTCGAACCCTCGAAAAGAAATTTTTTCTTATCCGAAGTTAAGACCGACCCAAGTTCTTTATTTAGAGTATTCGATATGTAGAATCTCCGAATACTGCTATTGGTCTTGGGGGTATCCTGTATCCATCCCTCGTAAACATTTTTGTTTACTTCGATAGTGAGGTTTTCCACATCCTCACATCGCAGGCTAAGGGCTTCTCCTAGCCGCATCCCTGTTTCGGCAAGGGTCATAATGAGTAGCTTAAGGAGACCCGAACTATGACTAAGGAGTCGGCGTACCTCTTCGAAGGTATAGAATTCCTGCTTGGGTTTAATGGCCCTAGGCTTCTTTAATCTTGTCGGCATTTCCCAGTTGTCATCGGCATATTCCATAATGCCTTTAAAAACAATGAGATGCCTTCTTACCGTGCTAACACCCGCCTGATTAGCTATCTTCACGATATACTGTTGGATGTGTTGCTTCTCTATGGTGCTTACCTTCACATGCCCGAAGTACTCTACCAGCTTGTCAGCGGTACGAGAGTAAGATCGGTAAGTGCCAATCTTACGTAAGCTTAGGATATCGTTCTTATAATTCTCAGCGGCAATAGCGAATAACGGATCGCTAGATTTTTTCAATCGCTTCATTAATCCAATACTGGTCGGCCAGTTGGAACTGAGTTTTAGCATTTCGGTCCTTATTACACAGTTCCAGTGCCTTCTGTAGCAGGGCTATTTGTCTCCTCAGTTGATCCTCGTTCATCTGTTCCAGAAACGTTAGGCTGTTGTTCATACGCTCTCCGCATTATTTCTATATCTAGATAGTTTTTCTTGATAAGCTCTATGAGCAGGGGATCGCGATAATTGTAGCTATCCTCTATACCTAAAGCGTAAACCGATACTGTAGGCTCAAACCTTAGCTTCAATTCTTCCGCTTGCCACTTCTCCATGCACACGATCTCATCAGCCCAAGCAACCAGCACATCATCTACGGGAATCAAAGCGAACTCCGTTTCAAGGCCTGCTGCCCGTGTGTTGTATCCGAATTCCTGCGCCAGCACTAGCGCAGCCGTGGGGCTTCTGAGAATCCCGGCAGAGCATACACAAAGTACTTTCTTATACTCACCTTGGTATGGGTTATGAACTAACGCTAATCTATTTCTTCTGCTCATAGTTTCTTCAATACCTCATCGATTTCTTTTTCGGAAGGGTCTGGATCGGGTTTAGTATCATCCCCGCCCCCTCTGCGACCTCTGGGGATAAACACTTGACACGAACACCCAAGCCATATATCCTTCCACTTCTCGCCATACTCTTCAGTAGGAGCATACTTACCACGACACTTGAACTTTCCCGAATCGTGGCTTCCACGATGATGGTCGCACCAGCAGACTTCATCAGTAAGTTCGTCTTCTTTTGGAGCGGGGGATAACCAACGAACTATCATCAAGACAAAAGCTTCGTAGATTCTTTTCATTTCCTCACCCGTAAGTCTCAAATCTGCACAACCAAAGTCCCAGAACCAATCCACCGATAATCAATAGTATAAAGTCCGCACCAAAACAAATAAATGGATTGTACGTAGCCGCTAATACGGGACCGACGAATACTAGTATGATATTAAAAGCAAAGAAACTTAGTATCCAAAGTACTATTTCAAGACCGGGATGGTTATCTATAAAATTACCCAGTATCTTAAACATTTATTCCTTCCCTCTTAACACCCTTATAAGCAGAACCCATACCAGAATAACTAAAGGAACGAAAAGTCCTAAAACTAAACATCCTAAAATAACAGCGTCCATGATATTATCCATTTAATCAATCCTTCCTGTAATGGATGGTTTCAAACCCGGCTGCGCCAATGAGGAAACCCGGTGCCCAGTTTGGTATTATACACATTATATCCTCTAAGTCCTTTACTGTCAAGGGACTATCCTCTGGAACCTCCGCTACGATTTCATCGTGACAAGTAAGTACTATAGGAAATCCTGCCTTATCTGCTTCGATCATTCCGTGCGCTAGAATATCCCGGCAAATAGCTTGTACTACGTTCTCAAATAGCTTGGGACCGTAGGTATTGATCCGGGTCCATGAGTGTGTCTTCTGGTCTACGCCTTCTATGGTTATGCTCGTAGCCTTGTAGGGCTTGCCGGTACGCTTTGATATACGCTCTACTTCTTCTGTTTGAGGGTTTACGTAATGGAGTGCTCTGCCAGAAGGAAGCCATAGGCAAACCACCCTTCCTTTCCTCTCAATAGTCAGCGGCCCTATTTCCTGTGGCTCCTCCGTTTCAACGGCCTGCACAAACGCTCTGTCTAAATCCCACCAGAAAGCCGGTATCTCTGGGTAAGATTGTCGGTAAACCTCCACGGCTTTCTCCGCATACTCAGGTTCTAACTCGATCTGCATCGATGAGGCATAACCCAAAAGACCCGTCTTAACGATATTGCCTTCCTCATCTCTAGAAATGTCTCCCGGAGTAAGACCATACCCGCATCCAAGCATAGGGGGTTTAGCGTCATTGCGAATCTTCTTGTCAAGCTTTGCGATGGCTGCGATTTCTTCATAGGTCTTACCTGCCATCAGTGCGGCAAAGACGATATAGGGGTCTAGACCTTTTCGGAATATGTCCATCAGGGTATCGCACCCTGCTACCCACGCTGAACCTCTCGTTTCAATCGCAGATAAGTCCGCGATAATGAATTTTTTATAAACTGGTGCGCGAAACACTAGACGAATTGAAGCACAAGCAACATCAATAGGATTGGTGAATTCTTTCTTGATAGTTTCATAATCCCCGGCGCGTAACAACTTGATAGCAAGATCGTATTTCTTCTCTACCTCCTTTGTCGCTTTAACCAAGTTCTGAAGCTGTACCAATCCAGAAGTCCAACGGCCAGTACGAGCGGCACCCATGAAGTTAAACAGACCGCGTACTCTGCCATCAGATTCTACGGCATCTCTTATCGCTTCAAGTTTCGCAACACTAGATTTACCAAGTTGCATTCGAAGACTAAGAGCCTCTTTGCATTTATCGTCTAACGGGCATTCTCCCGCTAGTGCTCTCTTAACGAATACTTTGTTAATGCTTGGAAATGTATACCCATGTTTTCTGGCCCATGCTAATACCGCTCTGGGACTCTTTGGCTTGGCGATTCCCGTTATGTCTTGGAACTTTTTTCGTAGAGACTTGAATTCTTCATCTACAATTTTCATCGCCCCTTGGATCATTTTAGAATCTACGTATATTCCAAAGTCATTAATTTTTTCGTTAAGAGCAAACAACTCCCACTCAAAATCCGGCAAAGGATGATTGCTCAATCGTTTGTGGATTTCTCGCATACCTTCCACGTCAACGATATTTCTTTCTTGCAATCTGGCCCATTCTTTCGGATTGGTATCCCAATCTCTGTAATGTGCGGGTTCTATACCGAAGAGTGTTTCCGTTCCTCCCATCATTAAAGGTTGGCAGAAGTAATCGATAATAGAACCTCCTGTAGGAGATTCCTCTACTAGTTTTTTAGCTTTGATATCAAGGATGTTGCCTACCTTTTCTTGCGCACCCGGCATAGACATATACCGGCTAAGAACCATAGGATCGATCCAGCGATCAACAGGTATATCGAGTCTAAGTTGATTCCTAAAAACAAGCCTGTCAAACTGGGAATTCCAAGCAACAATGATCTGGAAAGGATCGCAAAGAGCATTGAATAGTTCATCGGGGATTGGGCTTTTGTGAGGTTCCCAGAGTTTTATCTCCTCCTCCCCAAAAGCATAAGCACACATAAGAAGCTCAGTACTAGGATGACTAGCATATTTGTACGCTCCTACGACTTCGAGATCAAGTTCACTTCTAGTTTCTGTGTCGAGATATAGATACATTATACAATATCAGAGGCAACTATTATAAAGAAAGAAATTATTCCGGTAAAAATAATTATACCCAAACCTAAACTACACCACCAAGGAGCGAATACAATCACCAGTAAAATGAATGTAAGTATTCCGGCTACTGCTGCCCATAAGTAGAGAAAATCCTTAAATGATGCGGCCATGTTCTAAGTACTCCTCAATGCTTAAGTCTATTCGTATGGGAGAAGGAATATGCTCAAAGCCTTTGCCATGGCACAATCCACAGATAGTTTTCTTCTCGTCTCGTATCTCCCCGCTGGTAGGTTCCTTAGAAGCCCAGCGGCTAGACCAATTTACTAAACACTTTCCGTTACATCCTCTACAGACGGGGTATTCCATAATGCTAATTCCTTCTGTCTACGGTCCTTAAGGCTGATAAGCTCTTTACCGCTAGCGTGATCCCAGCGTAATATCTGGTACTTGACGTTGTTAATACCGTGGGAAAGGAGTTTATGCAAGGCCCCTACGCCTAGATTAAAGGCGAAGTCTACTAGAGCATCAAACTGATCCTGATTAACTGTGGCGTTTATTTCAGATAGATAGTGGTTAATAAACCACTCAACATGAGAAAGGTCTTCATGAAGAACAGTTTCGGCCTGTGCTTCTGTAATTCCATAAACTGGAAAATTGTCGGTAGGACCTACTTTATGACCCCATCCTATGGTTTTGAATCCCGCTACGTCTGGGTATGCTTTTGAAGAGAAACCTTCCTCTTCTTTAATGAGGGCCAAGCCCTTCTGACTCGTCTGCATTATGTAACTCTGTTGTAGTTGTATTGGGTTCTGCCCAAGTTTTGTGTAGTCGTTTAAAAGGATCACAATCTACCCTGCCGGTATGATTATGTACCCATCCCTCATACTCGGTAAAGGTGATTGGTTTGGAGCAGTTTTTACAGATCATCAGATATAATCACCGCAGTTTTTACACCGCATGTCTGGTTCCAGATTTTCTCCCATATTAAACCATACAGGACCATCTGGATGCCCTCGAAAGCGACATTTTATTTTTTCCCACGTAATGGGTTTGCTGAATATGTACCGCAGAAATTCTATCATTCAGATTCTTCGGTCTCCGTTTCTTCTGATTCTTCGTCTTCCTCTTCATCTTTTTTCTTAGGGATACCTATCCCGATAATCCAACGAGGCTGAGGCATCTGCACATGGAAGAGACACACATTAGAAAGCACCACGAGAAAGAATAGCGTACAGAAGAGTGCGATAGGAAACCAGCCTAGGTACAAGGCCACGGATGCCATAAGCGCAAAGCTAAGGCATATAAGAAAATCTATCGGATTCATATTATGGGAACCCCACGTACTTCTTTACTGCGTTAAAAGAACCCGTAACTGGAGTAATATCAAGACAAGAGCAAGAATTGTTGTAAGGAACGAACGTGTTGTTGATATAAGTTATCGTAGGAACGATATACTTATAGTCTTCGCTGTATTCAAAGCCTCCCCATCCTTTAGTGCTGAGATCATGGTTCTTGTAAATCTTCTCATAAAGACAGGATTCTTTCTTAGCAAGAGATTCCTTCAAGTCCTTGATTTCTAACGCTTGCTTTTGTTCTTCGGGAGTTAGAGCAATTACCTTTGCTTTCTGGGCATACAACCCAGAAGCAAGTAAAAACACTACCGCTATAAAAATTTTCATACGCTCACTTCTCTTTTCTGTCTGTCTTCGCAAATTTGGTGGAGTTTATCCACATCGTAATGAGGCATATAGATAGCCCTCTGCCGATAGGTAAACCATTCCCTAACCCTGTGCTCCATGCTTGTCATAATACACTTAAAAGCAGTGGCCACGATCTCACTCTTACTCATCTCCGGAGATAGGAACCATCTACGGGTGTATTGTATTTCTGGTATATCCGTTACGGTATCTCGCTCCGCGTAGAAAGCACGGAGATATACGGCACCCCTCGAATCGGTTTTCACTTCCAGAGCATAGCTTGGGTAGTCACACTGGGCTACGTAAATACGGGCTTGTTCTACCCAGTCTCCTGCTTTCGCTCTATCGAGAGTGTTTGACCTAGGAAGGTCTTCTCCACATTGGACGCACCGAGTTTCTTCTGTAAGGATAGACTTGGGGGTATCAAATCCTACCGGCATATCTACTGCTTTCTTGGCTTGTTCGGATATGTCGTTACAGCGATCACATAAAGGCGATGATTTGTCGTTATCCCATGCCCGGTACAATGTTTTAGTCATGTTCTCCTCGTACATGCTCAATCGGTTGATCCGGTTCGGTTGGTACTTGCCACTTACGCTTACGATTCTTTTCCAGTTTCCGGAAAGCCCCGGCAAAAAGATCATCGAAACTCATACCAGATCGTCTTGCCGCATCGAAGGTAAGAAACAAGCAGTCTACGATTTCTTCATGCAGCTTAGCTTTAGCGGTAACAGAAGCCTCAAACATCACTGAATCTGAGATGTTCTTTGTATTATCGTATATGGTCGCTTCTACCTGTGCTTCTTTAGCTTCCTTCTCTAGATGTTTAAGTGCTCCTAAAGGCCCTCTTTTGGAAGAAGGCCCAAAGGTCAATTCGCTAAAATCAGCGTGTTCATCCCAAAACTTTCTCGCTTCGCTCAACTTCTACCTCTGTCTTTTTACAACTGCAAGAGAATTGCTTACATTCCCCGCAGTCTGGTTCCACAGATTTAACGTAGTCTACAAGCTGTTCCAAAGTCATATAACCCGGAACTACTTCATTATCGAATCTAGTCCATATTTCTTCCGAGTAACAATATTCTCTTTCGGAAAGACAATTCAACCACGGCCATTCTTGAAGTATCCTTCTTGCTCTCAATAAAGATGAACGGAGGGAGGCTGATACTTCTATACCCACTGCGGTTCCCGCACAGCCAATCGCACAGGTATTCCAGTTTGCTCGTTCCATCTTACAGGTAGTACTGCCAAGCATGATCGCTTCTGAGAGTTTCATTTAGTTTCCTTTCGGTGAGGGAAGGGGAAGGAGGAAATTGGAACCGCCTCCGCTAACTAACGTGTCTGGATAGTGACCGTCCCACTTGTCAAGCAACCGGGACTGAAGGATTGCCGGGGTAATGCTCTGTGTTCTAAGACGATTGGCTTCCGCATCGCCTTGTGCTTCCGCGATCTGGGCCTTGGCATTGCCTTCTGCTGCTGCTATGCGCTTCTGGGCATCTGCCTGAACCTGAAGAATCTCGTTCTGCTTCTGCAAGGCAATCTGTTCGGCCTGAATCTTGGCGTTAATGTTCTGAAGTACTGCCTCCGGTGGACGTGGAGCACCGACAAACCCGAACGCATCAATGACCACTCCATACGGCTGTACGATAGTCTGGATACACTTCTTGGTATCATCAAGGAACTTCTTGTTATCCCCCATCAACTGCTCAATCGAGTACTGTCCTGCGTAGTCGTTCATGCAGTTACGAGCAGTAGTGTGAAGGTACCCATCTGTGAAATCTTGGATATCGTTGGCCAAGAACTTCACATAGAAAGCAGGAACCTTGTCTGAAGTCAGATAGTAGTTAAGACTCACATCAGCGTTGATAGCCATAGAGTCTTTGTTCGTGAAGGTGACAGACTCGTCTTTATCTTTGCCTTCGTCCTTGCTGCGGGTCCACACAACAGTCTGCATGTTGGTAGGATATTCGATCACAGAACTGAAGAAGGGATTATAAAACACCCATCCAGTCTGCACAGGGTTTTCGAGCACACCCTTATCCGATCCAGACATGCTGACTTTAATACCAACGTGTCCGGGTCCGATACGAGTACATCCACTAACCATTATTACTGTTAGTATCGCCAACATCCACTTTAGGTTTTTCATTTTTCTCCTTAATTGATTGAAAGACATGGTATCCTAGTTCGATCCATCCGAGGGCGAGGAAAGCTAGCATAGCTACCCCACCCCAGAAGGAAAAATCACTTGGGTAGGTCATCAGGTTCAAGGCAGATTCCACAATGTAGAAGCTGCCTATCACCATGAATAACCACTTGAATACTTTCCAAACGCTGGGCATTTATTCTCCAATGCCCTCGTAGTGCTGGATAAAGTCCACGCAGGATTCCGAGAACCCATCGATATGTACCCACTTGCCGTAGCCAATTCCATGCTTATAGTTGGCCACGTTAATGACATACCCGCGACTTCCAGTAAGTGGATTACTGAGAGTGGTATGGCTCTGCTCATCGGTAAAGATAATCAGACGATCATACCCGAGTCCGTCTGCCATCTTCTTACCCATCTCTGTATAGGTACCAGAGACCGGCACAGCTTTCTTGATGGCATCCCGGAGAGCGAACCCACGACGCGGAGGTACAGTCGCAGCGCGATCTGAAAACACTACGATCTCTGCCTTTTCGCACGTCTCCCGCAAGAGCATGGCCAACGCACAAGCCGCATCGGACCTATCGATCTCGGATTTTGCCGACACGTTCTGTCCGTACATACTACCGGAGTTATCGATCATCAGCACGGTCTTACCGGGAAGCTTCTCAGCCCCCTGTAAACACTTGTACATCGCGTCCTCAAGCTCAGGCTCAAGGTTGGGAGCGTACTTCGCAGCCGATATAAACCGGAACGGAAGCACCCTCTCCACGCTCATCTCCTTAAGGCCTTGCCGGATTAGATCATCCGGTACCTTAGACTGTTGCATGTTACGGAGATTACGCAGCAGTGCCAACGCACCCAGCTTTTTCTCCATCAAGAGACGCGAGAAAGTCTCCTTCTTATCAGCACCCGCTGACAAGTTGACTTCCCACGTATCAGGAGATGAAAGCTGCTTCTCCGCGAGTTTCTTCCATAGAGCAGCTTGATCCGCGTCTTTAGGACGGGCATGACAAAGGAATAATACATCTCTGAGACTCACCTTTCCTTCACGATTGGCGTACTTTGAGAGTGAATATTCGTTGAACTTATTGAATGCAGCCGCAAGACCTTTCTTCATCTGTGCCGAGAGAGGATACTTCTTCTTCTCCCAGTACATGGCAACGATCTCCGCAAGCTCATCTGGACGTTGGATGACACGGGTAAGCGTATCCGCCACTACCTCACGGCATTTCTTGCCAAGCTCTGTCTTCTGGTTACCTGCCCGAATAAGCCCAAGAGTAAGATACAGAGGAGCATGGCGCAGCTTTCCTTCAGTACGAACTTCAACCGCAAGTTCGGCTATTTCCCTAGGTCCATTCTTGGTTTTTGATAGAACATCGGCCACCGCTTCATCAATAGCCTGTACAGAGGACTTACCGTCTACGTAGAAGGTGCCTTCAAATAACATACAAGACAGAACCAATCGTCTTAACTGCTGCATGGGATTTATCTTAGAAGCTAAAGCCCCTTCGTGAGTAAACACTGCTGCCGGTTTAACTGCCTTCACTTTTACATTCATTCTCGCCATTGTTCTTCTCCAAGTAACTTACTGCTTTGGATAAAAGGTCCTTATTGTCGCTAAAATAACCCAATCCGAGATTACATTTAGTGCAAAGAATTCCTCTTATCCTTCCGGTTTTGTGATCGTGGTCTAAAGAAAAAGCTCTTTTCTCTTCTCTTTCAATGCCACATATTCCGCACTTAGAATTTTGAAGCTTAAATCGCTTTTCGAAATCTTCTTCAGACGAACCAAACTTTTTCCTTCCTAGTGCGCGTACTTTCGTTTTGTTGCAAAGCTTACATTCTGGACTAAGACCTGAAAGGCTGTAATTCCATTCGTGAAATTCAGAACTGCTTTTGTTCTGCTTGCATTTACAGCAAGTCTTCGACTTTGCTCTTTCTCTGATCCCCGATTCAAACTCTGTTTTAAGTTTTTTAGACCATTCTTTGTAATACTTACGTCTGTCAAACATACTTCAAAACTTATCCTAGAGAACAAGCAAATCAGATGTTTACGTGTCTTGCTATTAGACGACCTCCCCTCAAAGTGGGGAAGGAAGGATTCGAACCTTCATCACGATCTCCCAAAGATGAACCTGATTTAAATCACTACTAGGAACTTGGTGGGGCCACACAAGCGACCTACCAGCTAGAGTCTCCTCCGCTGAATCCTCCACTACCAGAGTCTCCTCCACCGAAGCTAGACCCTGAATCGAAGCTTGAACTGCTAGAACTATCCGACCACGAACTACTAGAAGGTGAAGAGTCAAAGCTACTAGAGCTAGAACTATCCGACCAACTACTCTTCCAGCTAGGACTACTATCACTGCTACTACCTGAGTCCTCGTCTCTGCGGACAGGCTCATCCTCCACTATTACCGGAGAATACACCGGGATAGGAACGAAAGCCGGGACAGGAGTAGTTTGGGCAGGAGTAGTTTCGTTGATAATCGTAGTTTGACTAGTTTGACTAGTTGGACTAATTGTAGTAGTTTGACTCGGATAGTTTTTGAAATCGTCTGTGTGTTTACTCACTTCTCCACTATCAAACTGTCCTCCCGAAATGGTGGACTGAAGCAGAGAACGATATGCAGCACCAATAATCCGATATTCGTCTGGTTCCCAATCTCCATCCGGATTCATGCTCTCGCTATTACTGAGGCGAGAAAATTTTTCCGCAGCATAAGTATCTTCCGGATGAGAGTTGACATAGTTTGCAGCTTCGCTTCGCGCAATAACCGCATCCTTCTGAGCGGCATCTTTCGCTAGCTTATGCTTCTTACGATGGTCATAAATCAACCATCCAATGAATACAAGCCCGAACGCAACCACCGCAAACAAGAACCAATCGAAGAAAGTAAAGAGTCCTGTGTAATCCGTAGGCTGCTCATTGACAACTGTTTGTTTAGGATGCTGGTACGCGAATATCGCAGTAGCTATCTGATTGATTCCGACTTGGATGCCTTGGGAGTAGTTACCTCCACGAAAGTAAGGAACCATCACAGAGCGTACCGTAGCGCTGTCTATGGCATTGCTCCACGCTTGGCCTGTAAACACGCCGATCTTACGTTCGTTCGGGAAGAGTACAAAGACCACGAGGTTAGGCTTGACTCCTCCGTTGGCCGACTGCCAATCACGGCAAGAGTGGTAGTACTGCTGCACTAGCATATCCGGAGTCCCGGAAAAAGCGTTCTCCGTAATCACATGAGGGTCCGCACCTAGACCGGACAGGGGATCAGTCTTTACTGCCCGAAGTACGTTAGCGTTGTCCACAATGTTTGAGACACAGTTAACCGCAAAAGCCGGTATACTTGCCAGAAGCAAAACTACCAGAAGAATGTTCTTCATATTATCCTTTCAGACTCGCAAGCAGAGCATCTACATCTGCCGAATTGGTTTCAGGTGGAGCAGGAGTATTTGCCAACGCATCATCGAAACTCGCACTGGCTTGGTCGTTCTTACGGCGCATACGATCTTCCACATCGTCAACCGAGTTAACACTTCCACTCACCGAATTGAACTTCCGCAAAGCATCTGCCGCAGCGGTCTTGGCCTTGGTTTCCCGATCCAACCGCTCAAGTTCTCTCAGCCTAGCAACGAGCAGCGTATGCTGCGCATCCACGCGCTGAAGACCTACTGCCATAGAATCTACAATCTTCTGCTGCGACTCAATTCCTGTGGCACGGCTGTCGATTTGGCCCTGAAGCTGGACAGCCAAAGCACCCTTCGAACGAGCTACAGTTGAGTTAGGATCAGAAGCAATCAGGCTTTTGATTTCGCTCTTGAGATTCGCAACCTTGGTTTCAAGATCGCCCTTTTCCCGTTGCATCGTGCGGAGAGCACCAGCCTGTTCTGCTTTAGCTGCTCCCATCTTCTGTTCGGCATCCTCAAGGTCACGGACCTGTTGCCGAATCATTGAAGGGGAATTCATGTCTATGGCCTTATCCAAAAGATCATGAAGATTCCCAAGTG